>MDTG01304822.1_pt1 | contig 25340 bp, 20 predicted proteins | sample 811421 | NCBI WGS metagenome assembly MDTG01 (sample SAMN05326645, study PRJNA326480) | marine metagenome | isolation source: seawater | place: Pacific Ocean: South East | collected 2011 | reverse complement strand
CTATTCGCGGATGAATTTATTCCTGTTACACTTGATGTACACAATCTGCCTCCAGATCTAGGCTTAAAGCCCGTTAAAGGACACTAAAATGACTGATCATGAATACCACACACTAGCCGATGCGTTGATGCTAACAATTGAAGAGCAAATCGATGAATGTGATGCTGATTTAGACTACGAGTCTGCATCAGGTATTTTAGAAATCATCTTCCCAGATCGCAGCAAAATAGTGATCAATAAACAAGCGCCATTGCACCAAGTGTGGGTGGCAACTAAATTCAATGGTCATCACTTTGAATTGCGAGACGATAAGTGGATTGATAATCGTTCTGGTGCTGAGTTCTGGCAATTTATGTGCGATGCGGCTACGCGCCAAGCGGGTCAACCAATCGAGTGGCGTTCTGAGTTATGAGTTTAGGGTTTGTAGAATACCCCGCGCAAGGTGAGCATAAGGCAACCGTTATTTGGTTGCATGGCTTGGGTGACTCGGGGGAGGGGTTTGCCCCTGTTGCTCCGCAGTTAGCGATACCGAAAGAGCTCGGTGTGCGGTTTGTGTTTCCTCATGCGCCAGTGCAACCGGTCACCATTAATGGGGGCATGGCGATGCGCTCATGGTACGACATTAAATCGATGGATTTAGATAAGCGTGCCGACGAACAAGGCGTACGAGAGTCTGCTGCTAAAGTGGCTGAGCTCATTGATCAAGAAATAGCGAAAGGCATCCCCGCGAGTAAAATTATTTTAGCAGGGTTTTCGCAAGGGGGAGTCGTGTCACTGCATTTGGCTCCACGTCTTGATTATAAGTTAGCAGGTGTCATGGCGTTATCAACGTATATGTGCGCACCCGATAAGTTGGCTGACGAAGCTAAGCAACAGGCGTTAAATATATTTATGGCGCATGGGCGTATGGATGATGTTGTACCGCATAGCGCGGGCAGGCAAGCATTTGACGTACTGAGCGCAAATAACATGGAAGTTAGCTGGCAAGACTATCCGATGGCACATCAGGTGTGTGGTGAAGAACTGATGGCTATTCGAGCGTGGTTAATTGCTCGCTTAAGTTAATTTTTGGTTGTGAAGAGGCCAACATGACAAACAAACTTGTAATAACAGCAAATATGAATTCGGCGGAGCCTGCAAGCACATCACCCACAGCGGTAACGTACCAATGGCATTGGCGACGTATTTTTATGTTCAGTGGCGTGATTTTAGTGGCCCTGGCGACTGTAATATACAGCTTCGTAGGTGCTGTGAGTGCTGAGCAAAGTGAACAAGATGAGCCGCACACTGAGTTGACTACCGCTGTATTACAAGCTCCTGATAATAATCTTGCAGCAGAGCACGTTAACGAGAACACAGAGGACAGTGCAGAGCAGCCCGATGTGAATACCCCTGACCTTGTGCCTAATAGTGTGGCCAATGAGCCAGAAACTGAGTCTCTCAAGCCCAAAACACACGTGCAATCACTTGACACCGTTACTTCGCAAGACACTCAATTACCGGCTAAAACGACCACAGACAGTGAAGCGAAGCCTGAAAATAACGATGAACAGCAGCTCGCTTTAGCACCTAATAATAAAGTGCAGCAGTTTTCACAATCAGCTCATGTTGCCAGCGTGGCCATTGGCGCTAAAATAGATACAGATAAAGTGAGCCGTGCGGTATTAACCACCGATGTTGTTGATCGAGAACCAGTCAATGTTCTAAAAAACGATGTAAGATTAGCGGACATTACGCATAGTTTGAGCTTCTTTAGTGAGCTTAGAAATATGCAAGGGCAAACGGTTCGTCATCAATGGTATTACCAAGATGAGCAGCTAGCCTCTATTGAATTAGCAGTAAGCAGTCCGCGTTATCGCACTTACTCGACAAAAAATATTATGCCAGAACAGCTTGGTGAGTGGCGTGTTGAAGTCGTTGACGCACAAGGCACTTTACTTGCACAAAAAGAATTTAGAATTTTAGCTGATTAAGTTCAGCCAGATAAATAATTGGATTTTTCATGACACAGACAATCAAACGCGTTCGAATTGCCACTCGTAAAAGTGCGCTAGCGCTATGGCAAGCAGAATTTGTAAAAGCCCAACTAGAACACTTTCATGACGATGTGACAGTTGAACTCGTTCCAATGTCAACGCAAGGCGATATTATTCTTGATACCCCTTTGGCTAAAATTGGCGGTAAAGGCTTATTTGTAAAAGAACTTGAGCAAGCGATGCTTGACGGCCGCGCTGATATTGCTGTTCATTCAATGAAAGATGTACCGGTTGAGTTCCCTGAAGGGTTAGCGTTGCATACGATTTGTGAGCGTGAAGACCCACGAGACGCATTTGTATCAAACAACTTTAAGAGTTTAGATGCGTTACCACAGGGTGCAATCGTCGGTACGTCAAGTTTACGCCGTCAATGTCAAATTCGAGAAGCGCGACCAGACTTAGATATCCGTGATTTACGCGGTAATGTGAATACTCGCCTAGCGAAACTCGATGATGGCCAATACGATGCAATTATCCTTGCCGCTGCAGGTTTAATTCGCCTTGAAATGCCAGAACGAATCACTGCGTTCATCGAGCCAGAAGTCTCTTTACCTGCAAATGGTCAAGGTGCAGTTGGTATCGAATGCCGTATTGATGACGAAGTAACTAAAGCGTTACTGGCTCCGCTTGAGCATACAGAAACGCGTATTCGTGTTAATGCCGAACGCGCTATGAATCGACGCTTAGAAGGCGGTTGTCAGGTGCCGATTGGTGCTTTTGCACTCGTGAATGATGATCACGTTTATTTGCGTGGTTTAGTTGGCGCGGTTGATGGTAGTCAAATGCTGCGCGACGACGTTACAGGCCCAGTAGCTGATGCTGAGAAGTTAGGCATTGAACTCGCTGAAAAGTTATTGGCGCAAGGTGCAGACAAAATTTTAGCTGACGTATACAGAGACGCGTAATATGCATATTTTGATAACTCGTCCAGAAGGAAAAGGCACTGAGCTTGCACTTGAGCTTCAGCAGGCGGGTTATCAAACGACCCTGTGCCCAGTATTGACGCTTGATTATCTTACGCCAAGTAGTCAAGCACTCGCGCCGCTTGAAAATGCCGACAAAATTATTTTTATCTCACAAGATGCCGTTCACGCATTATTAAAGCTTACCCCCACAATTAACAAAACTGCGCAGCTTTATGCGGTTGGCCAACAGACGGCAGATGCGATACATGAGGCATTTGGGCGACGCGCAGCAGTTCCTAAAAAACACGACTCCGAGGGCTTACTTGCACTTAAAACACTGCAAGATGTAGAGCTTAGCAATATTGTTTTAGTGAAAGGAGAAGGTGGGCGTACCACAATAGCAAAAACATTAAAACAACGTGGTGCTGTGTTAAATCAACTTGTTGTTTATAAGCGACGTGCCATAGAAAGCGAATCAGGTAAGTGGATGGACCACTGGCAAACAGCGGGTGTAGAGGGTATAGTCATTACAAGTAATGCGGCTGTTGATGCCATTTTTAATGGCTTAAATGAGTCACAGTTGGCATGGTTGAAGGGGTGTCAGTTTTATGTTGCTAGTGAACGTATCGCTGAATACCTACAACAAAAAAATGTCATTAGAACACATATACATATTGCTGCAGGGGCTAGTGATAGCGCTATGTTCGCCTGCATTAATCAGCAAGGTAGCAAAATGAGTGAATCAGATCTAAAACAGTCAGCCAAACCTGCTGCGGCGGAACCAGCAAAAAAGGCAGCAGCGACTAAGCCTGCATCAAACCAAGTGGTTCAGCATAAAAAAGGGATAAGTAAAACCGGTAGTTTGGCACTGTTGATTTCACTTCTCGTTGCTTCAGCGGTCGGTTATGAGTTTTACCATAAACTGAATAGCGATCAGCAGTCTACTCTGGCATTTAACGAGTTAACAACTGAAAACCAACGTCTACAGCAACAACTCGATGCCATCAAGAATGCTCAGCAAACTCTGCAACAAGCTTTGTATAATAGCGAGCAAAAAGTCGCGGATACGTTGCGTGAAAATGCCGAACAAACTCAGCAACAACTGCAAGCCGCTTTAAAGCGTGCTGAGCAACAAAGCTATACGTTAAACCCACAAGAAGTGACCAGTCTGCAGCGTATGGCTGAGTTTAAGTTGTGGGCTGAGCATGACTTTCGGGGAGCGGCTGCTGTTTTATCACGATTAGACAGCTTATTAGCAGAGCATCCTGGTACGGGGGCTATTCGCCAAGCAATTCATCAGGACTTACAAACTTTGAACGGCATTGACCCAGTGGCTGTTGAAGCGATTTATTTAAAGCTGCATGGCATCAATCAAAAAGTCGATGAGTTGGTATTTAACGCGATTTCATTACCTGAAGAAGTCAGCCAGGACGATCCTAATCAATTAAGTGAAAATGTCAGCGAATGGCGTCAGAATCTTGCAAAGTCGTGGCTGCAATTCAAAGATTTTTTTGTCACGGTTCGTACGCGAGAAGACATGGTTGTGGCGCCGTTTTTAAGTGAGCAAGAGCGTCATTTAGTTAAACAGCGTTTAAGTCTCTATTTAGCACAAGCTCAGGATGCGATTTTAACCAAGCAAAGTAGTGTGTACTTTACAGCGGTTGAAGCGGCACATGCGCTTGTTAAAGACTACTTTAAGCAAGATGATGCCGTGACTAAAGCTGCATTAAAGAGTTTAACTGAGCTTTCTAAAGAGCAACTCGATTTTAATCCTAACGTGTCATTGCAAAGTACGGAGCAGGTGAAGGAGTGGGCACAATGATCCGCTTTTTATTGCTGATAATTGCGATTGCAGTCTGTTTAGGCATTGCTCCTTTTTTTATAGATCAAAAAGGCTATGTACTGATTGCGTTCAATAAAACGACCATCGAGGGCACTATATGGGGGGTTGCAGCCCTTATTGTGCTGGGGTGTGGTATTGCTTACTTAGGGTATAAGTTGGTGCGTTATTTATGGTCGTTATATAGCCATACACGCCATCGTTTTTTTGCCCGCAGTGAAGAGCGCAAACAAGCGGCTATTGAACAAGGCGTATGGAGTTTGATTAATAACGACTACGCAGAGCTTGAATTAGCACTGGATAACAACAGTGTCGCAGAGCCGTGGACCGATATACGTTATGCACTGCTTGCCAAAGCTGCACTGGCGAATAATAACAGTGAAAAAGCGATTAGCTATCTTGATAAAATCAACCAAGCAAATCAATTAAAAGTGGCTAATTTATGGCTTGCTAGCGGTGAATGCAGCACGATCTTTGCGGAATTAAAAACGTTAGCCGAGCGCAAAAAAGCAACAAACCTAGAGCTCAAAATGTATGCTCAGGTATTAGTTCAAGAGCAGAAATGGTCTGCGCTTGATGACTTTATGCCACGATTACTGCGTAAAAAAGTGCTCACAGAAAAAGAATGGCAACAGGTGTTTGACCGTTATTTTGCAGCGCAGGCTGACACCTCGTTAACCGAGCGTTTTGAGCAACTGACAAAGAACTTAAAACCAATGGCAGAAGTAAGTTACTTAAAAGCCATGGCGCGCGCAGGAAAACTAAATAAAATAGAGCTAAGCTTAATTAAAATGATTAAAAAGCCTCTGCAACATAAAGACTTAGCTCGTATTCTTCGCACTAGTGCAGCAGGTGATGCGCTAAAACTGCAGGCCAGTTTGCAAGATGTATTGAAGAAAGACACCGAAAATACCGACCTTCTTCTTGCGCTTGCGTGTTTAGCCAATGCGCATGGCGAATACGATTTAGCTGCACGTGTGTTTGATAAAGCACTGAACGCAACGAATCGTGACGACTACTTACAGCAAGCCGTATTGAGTTACAGTAAGAGTGGGCAACCAGACAAAGCATTGGTTCTGTATCAATAATTTTATGACTGCCAGTTAAGGAGTGATGGCTTGAAAAATGCGTTTACGTTAACAATAAGTATCGCTCTGGCCTACTTTTTTACGGGGTATTTAAGCAATTCTTTACTGGCAATCGACGGCTATGCTGTTGCAGCTTGGCCTCCATCGGGTATTGCTCTTGCCAGTATTTTACTCAGCCGAAACCGAGCACTCCCTGGGGTTTTGCTGGGTGCATTTCTGGTTAACTTAATTCATTTAGATAACGTATCCGACATTTTGCATTGGCAGATAATGCTGCAAGCAATCGGTGTAACCCTTGCCTCAACTTTTCAAGCTTGGCTTGCGTATTACATTATTATCCATTTAGTAAAAAATCCACTCGAACTTTCTTCGCTAAGACAAAGCGTACAAGGGCTGATTATTGGCGGTCCATTGTGTAGCTTAATAGCTGCCTCTGCAGGCACCGCATTATTGGTTATCAATGATGTGATCCCCCATTATATGGCGTTAAACAATTTTGTTGCTTGGTGGATTGGTGACAGCATTGGTGTACTGATTTTTACTCCATTGGTACTGGCTGCGTTTAGTTACAATCACATTCAACAACGTGTTCAAATTATTGTGCCGTCTCTGGTGATTTACATGATTATTTGTGTCAGCTTTTATGGCGCATCAAGTGTAAAAAAAGCTAAGGACGAGCAACGTCAACAGACTAAAGTAAGTGCCATTAAGACTAATTTAGAACACCGTGTTGGTGAAATACAGTCTCATCTAGCGTTACTGGCGACATTTTTTGCTAGCAGCGATGACGTTGATTTTAGAGAGTTTAAGCGCTTTACCTCTCGACAATTGCAAGATAGCACCGAAATAGCGGCATTTGAGTGGGCACCCAAAGTCATTCACTCACAGTTGAGTAATTACGAAAACTTACTGCGCGATGAGTTAGGTGACGACTATTACGTAAAAGAAAAAAATACTGAAGGTGAATGGCAAGCTGTCAGCAAACGCGATATTTATTTTCCAGTGCAGTACATTCATCCCTTGATTGGAAATGAAGCAGTGAAAGGCTTTGACTTGGCCTCAAGTGCGGTCCGCTTTGAGGCGCTGACCAATTCGCGCTTGAGTAAAAGTGTCACCGTCAGTGAACCTATTTCGCTCATGCAAGGGGGCGGGAATGAACGGGGAGTGTTGTTTTTCAACCCTGTGTATGCGGATTTACACCACCAGGTTGGTTTTAAAGGTTATGTTGTGGCTGTCGTTAACTTAGAGGTTTTGGCACAAACGCTTAACTACAACCAAAACACCGATATTGATGCCAGTTTTTATGATATGACGGATGGAGATAATCCCACCGAAATATTCAGTCCGCAGCGGGTTGGTACAAAGGTAATAGCGCATTTTAATTTCATTGTTGGTGAGCGTGTTTGGCAAGTAAAGCTGTGGGAGCCGGTTAAGCAATCCTCATGGCTTGTGTATTGGTTTGCGCAAATAGTGGGCATGTTATTCGTATGGTTGCTGATTACGTTTTTAATCTCGGTGACGGGCACGAATATTCAAATTCGACAGCAAGTGGCAAAACAGACACAAAGCTTACGAGAAGAAAAATTAAAAGCCGATAAAGCCAGTCAAATTAAAAGTGAGTTCTTGGCTAATATGAGCCATGAAATCCGCACCCCAATTAATGGTATCAAAGGGTTACATTATTTGGCGTTACAAGAGCAAGATTGGCAGCAAGCCCGCGCTTATATCGAACAAGCAGATGGTGCGCTAAACGTGTTACTGCGCGTTCTTAATGATGTGCTAGATTTTTCGAAAATCGAAGCTGGGCGATTAGAGCTGCACCAAGAACCTGTCGATATTAATAGCTTAATTAATGAGATCAGTAATTTAATGCAGTTTGAACTGAACTCACGCTCACTTAATTTTGTGGTTGATTACGACCGAAGTGAATCATTAGTGATTCAAACAGATGCTATTCGGTTGAAACAAATTCTGCTTAATTTACTTAATAATGCCGTTAAGTTCACCCCTGCAGGCGAGATCACGTTACGAATTTGGCAAGAAAATAAGATGACTTATTTTAGCGTCATTGATACGGGCATTGGGATTAAAAAAGAGGTGCAGGAGCAGCTATTTCAACCATTCTCTCAAGCTGATAGTTCGACATCTCGCCGCTTTGGCGGTACGGGACTCGGTTTAAGCATTTGTAAGAAGCTTATTGATTTAATGGGCGGAGACATAAGCCTAACGAGTGTTGAAGGGCAAGGCTCTACCTTTACATTCACAGTGCCGTTTGAGTCGCCTTTAGAGGCTGTTATCCACACGGATGACGTGCTATCAGAAATTGACATTTCGGCGATATCATTTGCGAATGTGGCTATTTTATTAGTGGAAGATAACCCGCTCAACCAGCATGTTGCGTGCGCTATTTTAAAAACAAAAGGGTGCCTTCCCGATGTTGCCAAAGACGGTCACGAAGCAATTAAGATGATTAGCGAAAAGAGTTATGATTTAGTACTCATGGATATTCAGATGCCGAATATGGATGGCTTGCAAGCAACGCAAGTTATTCGTAATGAATTATTAATAAATGACCTACCAATTATCGGCTTATCAGCGAATGCGCATGATGATGATTTGAAAAAAGGGCTGGCCAGTGGCATGGATGGATATTTAACGAAACCCATTGATGCCGATAAACTGTTTAAAACCTTGTGGTATCACTTACAAAATAAATCAGTGAATTAATGCAGACAATTGACCTCAATAAAGTAAATAAAATCATCTAAACTTGAAATATCAACGCGGGTACGTATGATCCGCGAAAACTGACTGAACTGAGTGCCAATTATGATCAACATCACACTTCCTTTGCTTGATATTCATCGCCACCTTGATGGTAATGTTCGACCACAGACAATTTTAGACTTGGGTCGACAGTTTAATCTTGCGCTACCGGCAGACCATATTGACGCACTTATTCCGCACGTACAGGTGATTGACCCTGAACCTAATTTAGTGGCGTTTTTACAAAAGCTTGATTGGGGTGTAAAAGTGCTGGGAGATTACGATGCGTGTCGTCGTATCGCAGTCGAAAATGTTGAAGATGCATTAGCACAAAAGCTTGATTATGTTGAGCTGCGTTTTAGCCCTTATTACATGGCGCAAAGCCAAGGCTTACATCCACAAGGTGTTGTGGAAGCGGTTGTTGATGGTGTAAAAAGTGCTTGCCAAGGTGCCCCGATTAAAGTGAATTTGATTGGTATTATGTCACGTACGTACGGGACTGAAATTTGCCAACAAGAACTTGATGCACTGCTTGCATTTAAAAACGATCTTGTTGCGGTTGATTTAGCTGGAGATGAAATGGGGTTTCCCGGAGAGTTGTTTGTTAACCATTTTAAGCAAGTACACGATGCTTATTTGGCCGCGACGATTCATGCTGGTGAAGCGCGAGGCAGTGACAGTATTTGGCAGGCAATAAATCAGCTGGGTGCGACGCGTATTGGGCATGGCGTAAAAGCCATTGAAGATCCAAAACTTATGGACTATTTACGCGATAACCGCATCGGAATTGAATCTTGTTTAACCAGTAATATTCAAACCAGCACAGTGGCTGAATTGGCAAGTCATCCTTTAAAAACATTTTTAGATCACGGTATTTTGGCGTCAATTAATACGGATGATCCCGCCGTGGAAGGCATTGAAATTGAACATGAGTATCGTGTCGCTGCGCCCGCTGCGGGCTTAACCCAAACAGACATAGAAAAAGCACAAGCGAATGCGCTTGAAATTGCTTATTTGAGTAATGCCGATAAAGCTGCTTTAAGAGAGTTAGCTGCAAACCGCTAATGAGCAGCAGCTAGCTACAAAACTTACACTTGATGCTCTTGGCACGAGACATAGTTCTCATAAAGTGCTTTGAGCACATCGCCACGGCTGATCATGCCAACCACTTTGTTACCTTCAACAACTGGGTAGTTTTTGGGTTTGCCGGTCTTCATGCCGTCGGCAAGCTCAATGATATTTTGATCAATACTCACGGTGACGACATCTGTTCGCATTAACTGTTTCACCTTTACCACACCATCGCAGAAATAACTGTTTTGCATTAGTGGTTGTAGTAATTCTTGCTCAGAAATAAAGCCAACCAAAGCTTTATTATCATCAAATACCGGCGCGCCTAATAGTTTAAACTTTTGCAGCTCGCTAATGGCGGTGGTCATTTCGGTTTCGGGTGTAATATGTGGCAACTTACGTTGCATAAAATCTTGTACTTTTGTATTTAGCATTTGGGTCTCTCCCCATCATTATTCTACATAAAGTATGGTCAAGGAAATGCAGTTTGTGAAATCGTTATATGGATTTAAGTGTGAGTTAAAACAAATAAAAAAGGCACCCAGTAAACTGGGTGCCTTCATAGCAAGAAAGGAGCACTTACTTTATAAATGCAAATGCATCTGCGTACATGTTTTCACGAATTGCACCATGTGCAATAAAGTCATCACGCACAATGCCAATCATGTCAAAACGGCCAGCCATATATATATCGTATGGCTCAAGAGACACTATATCAGCCATGACCGCTTTGTGAACAAAGCCTGTTTTGCCAGACCAACTTGCAGGGGCATTTTCAACAACGGGAATGTATTGAAAGTGAGGGTTACTCTCTGCCCAAGCTTGCATTTCGTCATGGGCATAAAGAGCCGATTCTTCACGCACACCCCAGTAAAACAACACGGGGCGATCACAGCCTATTTCAGCTAGGTGATCAGCCATCGATTTTGCATACGAAAAGCCCGTACCGCCCGCTAATAAAATGATAGGGCGTTCGCCTTCAGTGCGAAGTTGTGACACACCTAAACCAACTTCAACGTTAACCTGTTGTTGTTCTGTATGAGCGTGACGTAAGTGGTCAAGTGCCTGCATTGCATATGAATCCGCACCTGATGCGCCTATGTGTAATTCAATTTGCTCAGTTTGCGATGGGCGACTAGCAATTGAAAAGGCACGCTTATCTTTTTCGCCTAATACAAGTTGCATATATTGGCCTGCCTCGAATGACACAGGTTGCTGTGGTTTCAAAATGACCTTATGTACGTGGTCTGTAAGCGGGCTGATCGCAACAACGTCAGCGAGTAATGTTTGCATAGTTTACCTTTATAAAGCAGAGACGCATAACCGATTGCGAGTGCGCTCACAACCGTTAATTTTTGAGCAGTTTATCACAGACACAGCTTAGAGAATATCTAAGCTGTCCCATATTTCATCAACACGATCTTTAATTTTTGGGTCCATTACAATGGGCTCACCCCATTCCCGATCGGTTTCTCCAGGCCATTTATTTGTCGCATCCATTCCCATTTTTGAGCCTAGGCCAGAGACGGGTGATGCAAAGTCTAAATAGTCAATCGGTGTATTTTCAATCAGTGTGGTATCACGGGCAGGATCCATGCGTGTGGTTATCGCCCAGATCACGTCATTCCAATCACGTGCATTTACATCGTCATCACAGACAATGACAAACTTTGTATACATGAACTGGCGAAGAAATGACCACACACCCATCATTACGCGTTTTGCGTGGCCTGGGTATTGTTTTTTCATGGTCACGACAGCCATACGATATGAACAGCCTTCAGGGGGCAAATAGAAGTCGACAATTTCTGGAAATTGCTTTTGTAAAATAGGCACAAAGACTTCGTTTAATGCTACGCCTAATACCGCGGGTTCATCAGGTGGACGACCCGTATAAGTACTATGGTAGATTGGATTTTCACGATGCGTGATGTGCGTCACTGTCATAACAGGAAACTCATCTACCTCATTGTAATAGCCTGTATGGTCACCGTAGGGGCCCTCTGGGGCTGTTTCACACGGCATAATATAGCCTTCTAAGATAAACTCAGCTGTTGCAGGCACTTGCAAGTCATTGGAAATAGATTTAACCACTTCGGTTTTACTACCGCGTAACAGGCCTGCGAATGCGTATTCACTGAGTGTATCTGGTACAGGTGTTACCGCGCCAAGAATAGTGGCAGGGTCTGCGCCAAGGGCTACCGACACTGGGTATGGCTCGTTCGGGTGTTCTTTGCACCACTCACGGAAATCAAGCGCGCCACCACGGTGAGATAACCAGCGCATAATGATTTTATTCTTACCTAATAATTGCTGACGGTAGATACCTAGGTTTTGGCGCTTTTTATAAGGTCCTTTGGTGACCGTCAGACCCCATGTGATAAGTGGTGCTGCATCACCCGGCCAACAGTGTTGAATAGGCAGTTTTGTTAAATCAACGTCATCGCCTTCAAGAATCACTTGTTGGCACGCTGCTTTTTTAACTTCCTTAGCTGGCATATTTAACACTTGTTTAAATACGGGGATTTGACCTAGCGCCTCTTTAATTCCTTTTGGTGGCTCTGGCTCTTTTAAAAATGCCAGTAACTTACCGACTTCGCGCAGTTCACTCACATCATTTTGCCCCATACCCATCGCAACACGCTTGGGTGTTCCGAATAAGTTGGCAAGTACAGGAATTGAGTGGCCTTTTGGATTTTCGAATAATAGGGCAGGGCCTTCAGCACGTAAGGTGCGATCGGCAATTTCGGTCATTTCTAGGTAGGGATCAATCTCTTGTTTGATCCGCTTTAGTTCACCCTTTTGTTCTAATAACTCGATAAATTCGCGAAGATCTTTGTATTTCATTTTGGTCGCTTAAACGCTGAAAAAACTGTCGCTATTATACTCAAAATCAATCTTTAAGCTAATTTAGCAGGGAGAATTCGCTGTTTTATTGGGCGAGAGCACAGTGGTATTTTTTACCTCTCAAAATGAGCATAGCCTCAGGACCTTTAGACCAAAAAAGTACGGTGTCATTACTGTACTTTACACCCGAGGCGCTGACTTGTCGGCTTAGTAAAAAAGACTCTTGTTGAAATGAAAGTGTTGCTTGCTCTTCATTGATGTCGGTAATACTCGCGATTTCTTCATCACACTTATAATTGTTTGGCGCACTTTGCTCGGCACAAGCACACAAGGTGACTAAAGCGAGCCCTAAAGTAAGTGGCTTAATCATGGAAACACCCCTGTTTTAATGAATCTACCCAAACCATTGGAAATGTGTTTCTTCAGATGGTGTGGATTTATAAGCCTAACAAAGAAAAATTAACCGTTGGTGAAAATACCAGGATAAGTTATGTTGTTATTGAAATTAATGGGCAAGGAGCTGCTATGGCTGGGACTAACTTATTAACCTTACTTGATGATATTACAACGCTTTTAGATGATATTGCGACGATGAGTAAAGTCGCAACTAAAAAAACAGCAGGGGTATTGGGTGACGACCTAGCACTCAATGCGCAACAAGTAACTGGGGTCACGGCTGATCGAGAATTACCCGTAGTCTGGGCTGTTGCAAAGGGATCGTTTATCAATAAAGCGATACTGGTGCCTGCCGCATTATTGATTAGTGTGTGGTTACCTTGGCTTATCACGCCACTTTTAATGATAGGTGGCTTATTTTTGTGTTTTGAAGGTGCTGAAAAAATTATTGAAAAGCTGTTTGATCACACAAAAGCTGAAGATGAATCTGTTATCGAACATCAAGACTTGCAAGAATACGAAAAACAGAAAGTGAAAGGGGCTATTCGCACGGACTTTATCCTCTCAGCCGAAATTATTGTTATAACCTTGGGCACTGTTGCCGGTGCAACACTGGTTAATCAAGCATTGGTGTTAACGGTTATTGCAATCATTATGACTATCGGCGTTTATGGTCTTGTTGCAGGCATTGTAAAACTTGATGATGCCGGTTTGTATTTGCTGCAAAAAGCCCAGCAAACAGGCGGGAAATTTAAACAGCTATTAGGCACTTTTTTAGTCGCGGCAGCCCCTCAGTTGATGCGTTTTTTAGCGTTCGCAGGCACAGTTGCAATGTTTTTGGTTGGCGGTGGCATACTCGTTCACGGCATACCTGTGTTACATCACGCTCAGCAAGGCGCGAGTGAGTTTGCACTTACTTATCTTGGTAAAACAGGGGAAGTTGTAACACCGATTTTATTTGATGGTTTGCTTGGCGTCGCTGCGGGGAGTGTGGTGGTGCTAGTGGTTGAGTTGTGGCACAAAGTTCGTCAGTAAAATGAAGTATATTAGACCATTATTGTTAATTTTTTGTAGCTTGAATAGGGGCTTTGTTTTATTCTTACTAAGTTATAAAAATAAAAATAAATAGTTAAATGGAGTTAATCATGTCTCGATACCTCGCTATTATACTGGGGATGGCATTATCTTTAATGTCGTTTATCAGCTTAGCTAAACCTGTAAAACTTTCAGTAGAAGACTTCAGCAAAGGCAGTGAGTTTAGCCGCGTTACTATCTCACCAGATGGCAGCTATATTGCTGCAATTAAAAAGCATGAAGGTAAGAATTCACTTATATTTGTCGATGTAACAAAGTTTGCTGTGACCCATGCAGTGACTTTTCCTGATAACGCACAAGTCGGTGAATACCATTGGGTTAATAACGAACGCGTTATTCTAGAAAAAGAATATTTAAAAGGCTGGCAAGATACCCCTATTTATTACGGTGAATTATTTGCCGTAAATGTTGATGGTAGCCGTGGTAAATATGTTATTGGTTATCATGGCGAGCAGCAAACAGGCTCCCGCTTAAAAAAACAAACTCCGGTGCAAGGTACTTCATATCTCTTAGATCCATTACTGAATGATGATAAAAAAGTCTTGGTTGTGACTTATCCTTGGACAGCGAGTAATGAACCAACCACCGTTGTTTATGAAGTGGATGTTTATCGTGGGTTACGTACTTTGATAACCCGTTCTCCAGCACCTATGGGGCGCTTTTTAACAGATCATGATGGTAATGTACGTGTTGCAGTATCTAGTGATGATTACCTAAATGCTACCCTACATATTAGAGAAGCTGATGGTGGCTTTTGGAAAGAGTTTGACTTAAAAGGTGTTAACTACACAGATATTACACTTAAGGCGTTTGATAAGTCAGGGGAATCTGTCTATGCCACAGCATCAAAAGGTGGAGAAGCAGAAAGCCTAATTAAAATTAACCTTAAAACTAAAGAAGTAACGAAAATCTTTCAAGATAAATATGTTTCTCCTTCACATATTTGGGTTGATGAAGTTAGCAAGGAGTTATTTGCGATAGGGGTTGAAGCTGACTACCCGAGCTATGCGTTTGTTGATAATAACGCGGCAAAATCACAACGCCTTAAAGACATGTTGGCAGCGTTACCTGGGAGCCAAGTACAACTGATTAGTAGTACTAAAGATGGTATAAAAAATATTATTTTTGCTTCCAGTGATATAAACCCAGGCCAATATTACCTATACGATGCGAGCAGTAATAAGTTACAAGTATTATTCTCTGCTCGTAGTTGGATCAATCAAGATGATATGGCGCAAACTACACCACTACGTTTTAAAAGTCGTGATGGTTTGACCATACTAGCTTATCTGACGGTGCCAAATGGCATGGCTGAAAAGAACTTACCGCTGGTAGTATTGCCGCATGGTGGTCCAATAGCACGCGATTATTGGGGTTATGATCCTGAAGTACAAATGTTAGCGAATAAGGGTATTGCTGTACTTAAGGTTAACTTTCGTGGGTCTGAAGGATTTGGGATGAATTTCCAGGAAGCTGGCTATCGTCAGTGGGGGCAAAATGTTCAGTACGATATTATTGATGGTATAAATTTGCTTATTGCTGATGGTACTGTTGCTAAAGATAACATCTGTATTATGGGAACTAGTTTTGGTGGCTACTCAGCATTACAAAGCGCCGTTTTAGAGCCCGATATGTTCAAATGTGTGATTGGCTTAATGGGGGTTTATGATTTACCACTAATGTATGAAGAAGGTGATACACAAGAGCGCAGAAGTGGGATTAATTACTTAAAAACTGTGATTGGTACAGATGAAGTACAGCTAAGAGCGTTTTCACCTGTTTACAATATAGATAAGCTAAAAGCGCCGGTACTTATTGTTCATGGTGGTGAGGATGAACGTGCACCTATTGAACAAGCAGAATCTTTAGAGGCCGCACTAAAAAAAGCAAAGCACCCTTATGAAATCACCATTATTGATGATGAAGGTCATGGTTTTTATAAAGAGGAGCACCGTACTCTTTACTACAAAAAGGTATTGGCGTTCTTAGATAAACATTTAAAACTATAAATAAAAAGTGCCGGCGAGAAACCTCGCCGGCAAGAAGTTAGCACGGGAACGTAAGCGTGCTAATGTGCAGGGTGTTCCTTTAAGCTATATAAACCCAAAGGTGTTTGTCTTCTGGCACTCATAGAACCCCTAAAACAAAGCAGGAGAGTTATTTTGCTCTTTCTATCTACACTTCATTATGCATTAGTTAAAGTATGTTATAACATAACCTTTCTGATGTAAATAACCAATGCGTTTGTTATTCATTGGTTTACTTTATTGGATGTTATAAAAAGTGGATTTAATCTGTGTTTAAATTACTGCAGTCGTAGCTTAGGCATAATTCAGCAAGTTCAATTTTAGCTTTAAGGTTGCCTTGTTGTGTGGCTTTATTGAGCCAATAGGCCGCTTTTTCTAGACTTTTTTGAGTGCCTTGACCATCGCGATACATTTGCCCTAAGTTAAGTTGCCCCCACGAATAACCCCCCTCTGCAGAAAGCGTAAAACTGTCTAGCGCTTCTGTGTAAAGCCCATCTTTAAAATAAGTGATACCTTCTTGATTGTGCTTATCAAGTTTTACGCCGGTATATAAGGGTTTCGGCTTTGGTGGGTGCATTACAAAGCCTCCGAATAAGCTATAAAGCTCAGGGCGCATGATTTTGTAAATGCTGTTGTCTTCATAAAATTGCTGTATTTGTTCTTTGCGAAAGGTCATGGTTTTACTTGAGAAATAATTATCTTGGACCAACATGCTTGTGCGCATAGCAATTTCAATGTCTTTATTATATTTGTAGGTGTAATTACCGACACGAAAGGTCATGTTGTCATTATCAAATTCAACCAGTTGTGCCACTTTTAAATTATTAATCCGTTTTGGGGTGTCGGTAAATTTGTCAGCGTGGACAAAATACGTGTCGAACAGTTTTGGCTTATTTATATAACTAACTTCGTTCGTAGTTTGTTGATGAATACCAAGCACAGTTTGAATTAAAAAATAGCCTAAAAGTAATACGCCGGCAAAGTACTTAATAATCGAGAGCATTTCTAAAGTAGGAAGTGCGTACCAAGACACGGGAGTCATATAGCCACAATCATCACACTGGCGCTGATAACTGATTGATAGTGGAATAACTGGCAAAATAGTAAAACGCAGTATCTTGCTGTGATTGGTTAATGAATAATGCTCGCTTTGACAGTGGGGGCATGTTTTAGGTTGTTTGTAAAAAACATCAGCAGCAGCAGTATTAAAAAGTAGCATAGTGTCTTCCTTGGTAATAACTACAAACTAGAACAAATGCAGCAAGTTATAAAGATGCAAACTGTAACCAAATATGAATTTCAGTATGAAAGGCTTTTCACTTAGAGAATAAACCCATTCTCTGCTATGATCCTCTGAATCTTCGAGGATATCCCTCCACTATCAAGTTTGGAATGTTACTGTGACTGCTACTGCTTTTTCATCGTTGGCTTTGCCGCAAGAGTTAATCGATAATTTATCGACCTTAGGTTATTCACAAATGACGCCAGTGCAAGCGCAAAGTTTGCCGGTCATTTTGCAAGGAAAAGATATTATTGCCCAAGCTAAAACTGGCTCAGGGAAGACTGCTGCATTCAGTTTAGGCGTGCTGGCTAAATTAAATGTTAAACGTTTTCGAATCCAATCATTAATTCTCTGCCCAACGCGTGAATTAGCTGAGCAGGTTGCAGAAGAAGTCCGTAAGTTAGCGCGTAGTATTCACAATATTAAAGTACTTACTTTGTGTGGTGGCGTATCAATTGGACCGCAAATTGGTTCGCTTGAACATGGTGCACATATTATCGTAGGTACACCAGGGCGGGTCGATGACCATATTCGTAAAGGGACATTGCGCTTAGATGATGTTGAAACTTTAGTGCTTGATGAAGCCGATCAAATGCTCGACATGGGTTTTCAAGATACCTTAGATGCGATTGTTGAATGCATTCCAGCCCAGCGTCAAACATTATTGTTCAGTGCGACGTATCCGAAATCAATAGCAGCGATTGCAGAGCGTGTATTGAGCAATCCTGAGACGATCAAAGTTGAAGAAGAGCAGGCAAAGAGCACAATAAAACAGTACTTTTACAAACTTGATAATAACAAGCAGCGCTTTAATACTTTAAAACTTTTACTGTTAAAGTTTCAGCCAGAAAGTTGTGTGGTGTTCTGCAACACGAAAGTTGAGACTCAGCAAATTTGTGATGACCTTTTTGCTGAAGGATTTAGTGCCGTCGCATTGCATGGTGATTTAGAACAACGAGAACGAGAACGTACATTAATTCGTTTTTCTAATAAAAGCGCTTCAATTTTGGTCGCGACGGATGTTGCTGCACGCGGGCTTGATATTAATGATATGGATATGGTGGTGAATTACCACTTAGCACATGACCCTCAAACACATGTGCATCGTGTGGGCCGCACCGGGCGTGCAGGTAAAAAAGGGATTGCCTGTTCAATTTATGGTGAAGCTGAGCAGTTTAAAGTGGCACAAATAGGTGATCACTATGAAAAAGATTTTGAACCAGAGCCTATTCCGCCGTTTAGTTTATTAGAAAAGCCAGCTTATAAGCCTACAATGGCAACGCTTATGATTGATGCAGGTAAAAAGCAGAAAATTCGTGCGGGTGATATTTTAGGGGCGCTAACGGGTAAAGAAGGGGTCGCGGGACACCAAGTTGGTAAAATAAATGTACTTGATAATGTTGCCTTTATTGCTGTTGAGCGTGCTGCTGTTAAGCCTGCTCTGCGTAAATTAACAGAAGGTAATATTAAAAAGCGTAAAATACGAGCTCGTCGATTAACGCGCTAAAATTAATGTGAGCAATTCGCCTTGAGTTGCTCATATTCTTGCCGTATTTTTTTGAACTTGGTAGCAGAACCTTGTCGATCAGGGTGATACTTTAAGGCGAGTTGTCGCCACCGTTTTTGCAGCTCTCTATATGAATAATCTGCAGGGAGTTGCCAGTGTTGTATGATCGGGTAAAGTTGCTCAGCTGATACTTGAGTAAGACAGAAGCGATTGTGTGTGCTAAAACGCTGCCAAAATTGGTCAAGTAATGCATCAATGGCGTCTCGTGACGTGTCATAGTTTTGCCAATCTAAATAATATGCTCTTAGCGGATCGTCTTTTTCTGGACGGTCTGTAGGGCATGTATCTATAAGCTCTATATGAAGCGATGCAATCTCTAATCGCTGGGTCGGGGCTAGCTGTGCTTGTAACTGATACAATCCGTTCATAATTAGAAAATTACGTTTAAAGAGGTCTTTTTGCGGGTCTTCATCGAGTTGCTTAAGGTAATTCGTCTCTCCCAGCGCGCTGGCTAGCGTATGCACCTTCCAAGTAGACTGTCGTAGAAGAAGGTAAAAAATCTCATCAATCAGTGGGTTAACCATTGTTCGTAGGCCAATGTTTAGTGTAATCTTAAAGTATATACGCTAACACAGCTGCGTTATTGAAACTACGAACATGTTTTAGGTTTAAAGGAATGCATTTGGCGATGCTTTAGCGAGTTCTGCTAATGCACGCTTGGTTGATTTTTAGGGATATAAACATATGTACATCACATTGCGCCTCAGCTTGCTTTATTCAACGCTCGCGTGTGTCTGTTTGTTTTTTACGTCTCCTAGTTTTTCATCTCACTCATTGTTTGAGCAGTTTACGCAATCGCAGCAATGGGATGAGAAAAAACAACTTTCAATAAAGCTGCTAGCCGCACCTAATATCACATCCGATGAAAAATTAGAGGTTTATCTACAGTTAGCTGACTTTGCACTAGAGAAAGATAATTTCTCTACTGCAGTGGAACACTATCAACTGGCTGCAACATCAACCTCTTTTGAAGAGCATCCACAACGTTATTTTCAAGCTCTTAAAATGCAAGGTGTGACCTATTATTATCAAGGGTTAATGCAGCAAGCTGTGAGTGCGTATATGCGTGCCTTGAGTGTTGCAAGAAATATGGAGCAGCCAATTTCTGAAGCTAACCTTTTGAGTAATATTGGTCTTGCTTACTTCAATATGTTTAATATGAATCAAGCGCTTGATTATTATAAACAAGCGAAAACGATTTACGATAAATATGGAACAGCACAAGATAAAGCGGATATTTTGCACAATATAGCGGGTATTTATATCCGTTTGTCTAGCTACGATATTGCACTGGATATGTATCGAGAAGCACTGGCTATTTTTCAAAAGCTTAATGATGAAGATGGTATCGCTCAATCTTATGGCAATATGGGAGTGGCTTACTCAGAGCTTGGCGAGTATCAACTGTCATTGCATTACTACCAACGTGCTTTGCGCCATTACCAAGAAACGAATGATGCATACTACCTGTCCTCTCGACACGGTAACATTGCTAACGTGTACTTGCGAACGGGCGACCTTGAGATGGCCTTGAGTCACACGGAAAAAGCGATAAAATTCGCAAAGCAAATTGATAATAAGGGGCTCGAGTTAGCGGGGTTATTATCACAAGCGAAAATCGAGCTGTTACAAGGGAAGTTACCTGAAGCAGAAGTCACGCTTAACACATCTGTTAGTATGGCGAAAGAGTATAAAGATGAGCTCAGAGTACTCGATGGTTTGGGTATGCATGCATTGATAAAAGCGGGTCAAGGAGACTTTGAAAGTGCAGTGTCATACTTTGATAGCTTTGTTCGCAAAATGAATGCATCTAAAAATGAACAGCTTTTAAAATCATTGGGTAAACTACAAAGCCAAATTCAAGCCAGTCAGTTAAATCAAGAAATTGTCGATCTTAAGCAACATCAGCATGTGCAAGAGCTCGAAATGTCTAAACAACGCCAGCTAACGATCATGCTGTTCATTTTGTTTGTAATGATTGTTGTGACAGGAATTACTATTTACCGACGCAAGATTGAAAAAGAGGCGAAGGAGCAACTCTCTTTAATGGTGGCTAAGCGCACCCAAGAACTTGAAGAAATTGCAGAGCAGTTGCGTAGTGCAAATGATATCAAAAGTCAGTTTCTTGCCAATATTAGCCATGAAATCCGCACTCCACTGACTGCTATTCTTGGTCAAACCGATCATTTAATGAATGGTCTTTATAAGCCTGAGAAGTTGAATGAAGAACTTGCGGTTATTCAAAAACAAAGTGATCACTTAAAAGAGCTTATTAATGATGTACTTGATATTAGTAAGATTGAGGCGAATAAACTTGAGTTGAACTTAGAAGAGGGCAACTTAGTGGAATTACTGACAGATGTGCATTCTATGCTGAGCGGTCAGGCGAAAGAGAAAGGATTAAAATTTGCGTTTCAAAATCAACTTGGTGAGCAGTTTTTCAGCTACTTAGATTTTACGCGTGTAAAACAGATATTAATAAACTTATGCGCGAATGCCATCAAGTTTACTCAGCAAGGAGAAGTTGAGTTACATGTATCGCGCGTCGAGCAAGGCATTGTGTTTCGCATTAGAGATACCGGCATTGGCATGAATGCTGAGCAATTGAAACTAATTGTTGATTGCTTTAGTCAGGGTGATAACAGTATTAGTCGTCGTTTTGGTGGTACTGGGCTTGGACTTAGCTTGTCGCAGCAATTGGCGATGATGATGGGCGGGTACATCAGTGTTGAGAGCGAGGCGAATAAAGGCAGTGAGTTCTCTTTTTACTTACCCTGTAAAGAACTTGAGCCTGCGGCGTATATTGATGACAATCAAGCGATTACACACTCAGCTTCTAAAGGATTATCAGGCAAAGTATTACTTGCCGAAGATCACCCAGATAACAGACGCTTAATTTGCCGTTATTTAGAATCTATGGGGCTAGAAGTCATTACAGCAGAAAATGGTGAGCAGGCTGTTGAGCAATGTTTAAAAGAGTTCCCAGATGTGGTGTTACTCGATATTCAAATGCCAGTACTTGATGGTTTAAGCGCATTGAAGCTATTACAAAAATGTGGCTTTACTCAACCTGTATACGCATTAACTGCGAATGCGATTAGCCACCAAATTGAAGGTTATTTAGAAGCGGGTTTTACTGGGTATCTTGCTAAGCCAATCGATAAAAAAGTGTTTTACACGCAGCTTGCAAAGCATTGTAAAAGTACCTCTCAACTAGCTAATTCAATGCCCGATACGCGTGATCTTGTCACTAGCTTTATCAATAGTTTTGCCTACGAAGCGGACTTGATTCAGCAGCATTTCTCAGCGGATGATTTAATGAGCTTACAACAAGATGCTCATCGAATTGGAGGGGCTGCAAAAATGTTTGCCTTAGATGATATTGCACACAGTGCTTTAGCACTCGAGCTGGCCATAAAAAACAAGACAGCGTTTGAAATTAATCACTTAGTAACGCAACTACTCGAGCTTATGCACTGCACACGTTTAGCTCAAAATAGCTCAATATCACCATCTTGAGCTTGTTTTATTTCTTCGTCATTGATGAATCGTGAGCGGTCTACTCGCTTTTTTAAATCAATGCTAGGGTAGGTCACTTTAAACATCGACAACTTATTATCTATTGAATGTGCGAGATTAACGAGATCCTTACTTGAAACGGCTTGAATTTGTGTGCTGGATAATGCATCTGAGTTAATTTCAACCATAGAGTCAATACTTGCTTGTGCTTCATCAGACATTTGGCTTTGCAGTGCAACTTGTGCGTGAATACTTTCTGATAAAGCATCGATGGCTAACATCGCTTGTTCTATTTTATTTGTTTCACGTGTTGATTCGTCAGATAGCTTAACGGTGTGCTCTGTTTCTTTTAATGCCTTTTGCATCAACTGATTCGCTTGCTCAGTATTATGCTGAATTTTAGCAACCATATTTCGAACTTCTTGTGTTGATTTGCTTGTGCGTGCAGCTAAGTTTCGAACCTCATCAGCCACTACTGCAAACCCTCTTCCTTGCTCGCCTGCTCGGGCTGCTTCAATGGCGGCATTAAGAGCCAATAAGTTAGTTTGTTCGGCAATACTATTAATGACCTCAATCACAGAACCTATTGCGTCGCTATCTTGCTTGAGCAAAACAATTTGTTGGCTTGTTTGATTAATATTATCGGCGAGTTTTAATAAACTTGATTGACTCTTATCAGTGTCTAAACGGGTTTGTTTTACGGAATTCGTGGCATTAGAAACCGCGTGATAAATTTGCTCTAAACTTCGATCGAGCTCTCTTGATACGTCAATGGTACGCTTTATTGTAATGGCGAGATCGACACCGTGAGCATCTTGAATCGTGGCTTTTTGGGTCATAGAGGCATAAGTGTCTCTTAGTGCATCCGCCATAGGGAGCAATCGCGCAGAAGAACAATAAATCTCTCCGAGCAAGTGCTCTACTGTGGTTAAACTTTCATTTAATGCATGGCATGCTTGCGGTAAATTAGGGTTATTTTCATCAAAACGAAAGGAGAAGTTAATACCTTGCTCTGCGGTCATATTCGTCGCAAAGTTATTTAAGAAGTCCAGCTGCTGCTTGTCTGTCGAATAGAGACTATAAATCATTACTGCCCACGGTCCACAGATAAAGAGACTGAGTATAAGTAGAGCCGAAGTAGAGAAATCAAACACAGCAAAACTAGCAATACACCCCAGTAAGCTTGTTAAAAACAGAGCGATTGCTATTTTAATGCGCGTCATTGAGTGTTCCTAAGCATTTCATCTCATTATTTATAGAACAGCTTTCAATGAAATTCCATTTATATTATGAACTTATATTAACCTGAAATAACACTTACCCACGTGGCTAAGTGACAGTGGTTGTTATCAGTGATAGATATTTCTTATTTAGAACAACAAAATAACAAAAGAGTAGGCAGGGGTATTACTTGCTTCAAATAGAGTATTGAATGCAGCGAATGGGTATCAAAGGGGCTTCTTTTGGGCAAAAAAAATGCCTGTTTAATACAGGCATTTATTTAAAACATTCAAATGTGATTATTGACGTTTCATTGAATCGAAAAACTCGTCATTGGTTTTGCTCATTGACAGTTTATCAATTAAAAATTCCATCGCATCAATTTCTGACATGTCATGTACGATCTTACGTAAGATCCACATTTTTTGTAGCTCATCAGGTTTAGTCAGCAACTCTTCGCGACGGGTACCAGAGCGGTTAAAGTCAATGGCAGGGAATACACGTCTTTCAGCAATCTTACGATTTAGGTGTAATTCCATATTACCAGTGCCCTTAAACTCTTCGTAGATAACTTCGTCCATTTTCGAACCAGTATCAATAAGCGCTGTCGCGATGATTGTCAGGCTTCCGCCTTCTTCAACGTTACGTGCCGCACCGAAGAAACGCTTAGGCTTATGTAATGCGTTTGCATCAACACCACCGGTTAGTACTTTACCCGATGAAGGAATTACCGTGTTGTATGCACGAGCAAGACGTGTAATTGAGTCAAGTAAGATAACCACGTCTTTTCTGTGCTCTACAAGGCGTTTTGCTTTCTCGATTACCATTTCAGCAACCTGAACGTGACGGCTTGCAGGCTCATCGAATGTTGAAGCAATCACTTCACCTTTTACAAGGCGCTGCATTTCGGTTACTTCTTCAGGACGCTCATCGATAAGTAATACCATCAGCTCACAGTCTGGTTGGTTATAACTGATCGATTGGGCGATATTTTGCAGAAGCATCGTTTTACCTGCTTTCGGTGGTGCAACGATAAGTGCGCGCTGACCTTTACCAATTGGCGAGGCTAAATCGAGTACACGCGCTGTGATGTCTTCTGTACTACCATTACCGCGCTCCATACGTAAACGTTCATTTGCGTGGAGTGGAGTAAGGTTTTCAAAAAGGATTTTAGTGCGTGAGTTTTCAGGTTTATCGAAGTTTACTTCATTTACTTTCAGTAAAGCGAAGTAACGTTCACCATCTTTCGGTGGACGAATCAAACCGGAAATAGAGTCACCAGTACGCATGCTGAATCGACGGATTTGACTCGGAGATACATAAATATCGTCAGGACCGGCTAAGTAAGATGCTTCAGATGATCTCAAGAAACCAAAACCATCTTGTAAGATTTCTAATACACCGCCGCCATAAATGTTCTCACCGCTTTTTGCGTGTGCTTTAAGAATGGCGAAAATAATGTCTTGTTTTCTTAAACGGGCTACGTTTTCGAGCCCCATGGACTCAGCTAAGTTTACAAGCTCTTTGATAGACTTGTCTTTTAATTCGCGTAAATGCATATTGGTGGGTTCTTTATTACAATTGTCATACTCAAAATCGTCGTTTGATACATGAGTGAGGTTTGTTGGTATAACTAAGGATTAGTTGGCTTTATAAACTAGCAGGTCACTAGCAAGGCGT
>MDTG01358471.1_pt1 | contig 25342 bp, 22 predicted proteins | sample 811421 | NCBI WGS metagenome assembly MDTG01 (sample SAMN05326645, study PRJNA326480) | marine metagenome | isolation source: seawater | place: Pacific Ocean: South East | collected 2011 | reverse complement strand
GTTGATACTCTTAACGTAAGTTTAGAAAAATCACTTAATTTAAAAGGAAAAAGTCTTTTAGGAAATAGATTTGAATATGAATTTTTTGAATATTCAAGATTTTATGGAATAAATTTATTTATAAAAATATTAATTGATAAATTTTTTTCTATAATATTTTTGATTGTATCAAGCCCAATTTTAATCATATCCATTCTTGCTTTATATTTAGAAGATGGTTTTCCAATATTATTTACACAAAATAGAACCGGCTGGGATGGAAGACGATTTAAAATTTATAAATTAAGATCTCTAAAAAAAACAAATTTTGATAAAACAAAACAAGTAATAAAGGATGACCAACGATTGTTAAAATCAGGTAAATTTATTAGACGGTACAGTATTGATGAACTACCGCAATTTTTTAACGTTTTAAGAGGTGATATGTCAATTGTCGGTCCACGTCCACACATGGTTGAGCATGATATTCATTATTCAAAATTATTCTTTAATTTTTTAAAGAGACATAAATGTAATCCAGGATTAACGGGATGGGCTCAAGTTAATGGATTGAGAGGAGCAACACCAAACCCAGAAAATATGAAAAAAAGAATGGAATATGACTTATGGTACCTCAATAATTGGACATTAATTTTAGATATTTACATTATACTCAAAACATTTTTTATAATTTTCAAGTATAAAGGTGACTAAAAAAATTTCAATTATTTAATAAAGTATTGAGTCAAGAGACCTTAATTATATTCTTAGTGACTAAAATAAATTTCAAAAAAACTTTTAAAGCAGAATTTTATATCACAAAATAGGAAAAATATTTTTTAATTTTATTTTATGTAAGAGGAATATTATTATCTAATTTATAGTAATTAGGTTTTCATTTTTTTTGTAAATTCAGTTAAATAAATATTTGTAATATTACTCATTATTTTATTTTCATTGAATAACTTAGATCTTGTTAAAGATTTATCTACTAGTTCTTGATACAATTTTTTGTTCCTTAAGATATCTAGAATATCTTTAAGAAATTTATTTAAATTATTACTATCTGAAATCAGCGCTGCATCTCCAACAATTTCAGGAATAGATGAATTATTACTACACACTACTGGAAGACCACAACTCATTCCTTCTAATAATGGCAAACCAAAACCTTCATAAATTGATGGATAAAATAATAGATCACATATTTTATAAATTTCAGGCAGTTCAGTTCTTTTTATAAAAGGCATTACTATTATATGTTTATCAATAGATTTGGATAAATGATCTTTACTTTTTCCACTTCCAATATGAATAAAAATTATATTCTTGTCATATTTTACTAACTCTTCTAAAACGCTGAAAGCTAATTTATTATTTTTATAAAAAATATTTCCTGTTATTAATATTTTCTTACAATTGTATGGAATATTGTACTTTGAACAGATTGATTTTTTATCAATATTATTTGAATTGAAAAAATTTTCTACACTTTCCATCACAACTTCTATTTTATCTTCAGGACAATCTGTGTATTTAATAATGTCATTTTTTGTAGAATGACTTACTGTTAGTACTTTGTTATAGTACTTTAATTTCTTAAGGGATTGTTTAAATAAAAAAGGATTTTTTTTCAGTTCATTTTTAAATATTATCGGTACAATATCATGAACTGTTATAATTTTAATTTTACTTCTTAAAAAATCAACAAGATGTGCATATTGTTGATCACAAACGTGTGCAATGTCATGAGTTTTAATTTTTTTGACTTGGTATGGATACGATATATATCTCGCATATCTCATTTTCCATTTTTCGTTATATAAAATTTTTGAAAATACACTCATTGTTGGTTTATAAAAATCTATAGAAAATGATTTACAATTATTTTTATGATAATTGATTAAATTATTAGCATAAATATTCATACTTACTCTTTGATCTTCAGCAAAGTTTAAATAATATTTAATTCTTAAATTCATTTTAATTATTCATTTATTTAAAAAATCCAGTTTAATTTCATCACAATCTGGATTGTTTTTTTGATCAAGTGTATGAGGATAAGTTATATCATTGCTTACTAAAGTTGGATTTTTTGAAAAACTCAATTCGATAGATGAAGGTATATTATTTAAACCGTACGTCGACCAATTGTTCGCGTGTATATGAACCAATTTTAAACTGAATTTATTAATAAAATTTACGACTTTATCTACATTTATATCGACATCATGAAACTCAATCGCCAATCCTTCAATTTTATTCGACAATTTAACTAAATCATCTAAAATTCTATATTCTGATCCCTCAATATCAATTTTGAAAAAAATTTTCTCATTATCTTCACTTAAACTAATAATATCATCAATTGATATATAATTATAATTTGCAGCTCCACCTTTTCCTATTTTTTTTAGATATAGCTTGTTCTTTGATTTACTAAAGAATATTTTAAATTTAATCCAATTATAAAATTGTTTAAGAAATAAAAAAAATTTAAATTTTACTAAGCTATGGAGAAATTTTTTTAAAAAAAAATTTATATTTACTGTGGGATCGTATGCAAGAATATTAATACTATTAATTTTTTGAAAATGTTTCTCAAAAGAGAAATCATCACTTATTCCAAAGGAAATAAGAATATTAGAGTTATTTACACTATTTTCACAGACTACATATCCACCATCATTATCTTTTCCAACTCTTACTAGTTTATACAAACCATCAGGTTTAAAATTATTTGGAAGCATTTTTGTAGAATAATATCTTAATAAAAAAAGTTATAAATATAATTAATTATTGTAAATCTATAAGTAATTTAGTTTTAATTTGAAATATATATTATAAAAATTAATATTATTAATGATAAAAATAGCAATAGTTGGTGGTGGTTTTTATGGATGCTATATTGCCAAAAAATTAAAAGACAAATTTAAATCAAAAATTGAACTACATATTTTTGAAAAAAATAAAAAACTGATAGTTGAAGCCGGTAGTAACAACCAATATAAATTACATTTAGGATATCATTATCCAAGGTCAATGTATACCATCAGACAAACAATTGAAGGGTCCAAAAAATTTAAAAAAGAATTTGGGAAATTTATTTTTTACCCCAAAAAAAATATATATTTAATACATAAGAAAAGTCATGTTAAAGCACAAAAATTTTACAAAATTTTTAAAAAATTTGGACTTAAAATTAAATATTTTAATATTAAAAAACTTCAATTTATTAAAAATTTCAGTGACTTTGAAAAAGCATTTAAAACTGAAGAGGGTGTTATAAAATTTAATAAATTAAACACCTTTTTAATTAATAAAGTTGAGTCTTATTGTAACGTTTTTAAAAGTGTCAAAATTAAAGAAATTAATTCAAAAAAAGGTTTTCTGATAGACGATAAAAGTAATGTTTACTCAAATTATGAATATATAATTAATTGTTCGTATACTAATCCAAATATGGGCTTAGAAAATAAATTTATTTTAAAATACGAACTTGCAGGAATGGTAAAAATTAAAAATCCATTTAAAGATAAAATTGGAGTAACGATAATGGATGGAGAGTTCGTAACATTATATCCTAGGGACCAATATTATTCATCACTTTCAAGTGTAAGGCACACTCCAATTAAAAGATTTAGGAAATTAGAAGATCTTAATAAATTTCAAAATAAATTTAATTTAAAAAAAAATAATAGAATACAACTAATTGTGAGAGATGTTAGAAAATATTTCAATCAAAAGTTAAAAATTAAATATTCAAAATTAATAATTGCACCAAAAGCTAAAATTTATAACGATGCTAAAGATCAAAGACCAAGCTTGATAAGAAAAAATAATAAAACCTTCAGTATTTTGGCAGGCAAAATTGATGTTGCACCAATTATATTTGAAAAGTTATTAAAAAGACTTAATTTAAAAATTTAAAGTTTAAATCCATTATTTGATATGTAAGTTCTTTGTTTTTTTTAAAAAAAATTTTGTTATTTTTATTTTTTTTTAAATCTTCAAAAAATTCACTCATTGGATTTTTAATTTGTCTTTGCTTATTTTTATAAATCAAAAGATTTGTAAACTTATTATTTATTATTTTCGTTTTTCTTATTATTTTTTTACCGCTATATTTGATACTTAAAGAGGTTCTTTTCTTTTTTCTCTCACTTAAATCAATTAAAAATTCTTTTCTGTTTAAAGTGAATGTTGATTTCCACTCGTTTTCTCTTATTTTTATTTGATTTATTTTTAATTCTTTTTTTAATAATAATTTACTTGAAAAAAATGAGTATATAAAAGCTAATGCATGAGGCATTAAATCTATATTTATATATTTCTTTTTATATCTGCCACCTGTTTTAAATAAAAAAGTAAAAGTATCAAATGTACTATTATTTTTAAAATATCTTTTGAAATGTTTTGCTAGAAAAATCATTGGATAGCATACAACTAATTTTTTGTTATTTTTGTAAATTTTGTCTAGAAATTTTTTGTATTTTTGGTCGAATTTAATTAAGGATATGATTGGTTTTTCTATTAAAATTATTGAGTTAGATTTATAAATATATCTTAAAAATAAATCGTGTGTGTTATTTGAGCTACAAATATCGATTAAATCAAATTTTTGACTTTTTAGAATTTCTTTTTTTGCATAATCAAAAGTAATTTTTGGAAACTGAAATTTGTATTTTGTGCATAAATTTTTTCCTTTATTTAAATTTCGGCTTATAATTATGATTTTTTTTGCACCAATTTTAATAAGCTCAGTTAAATGTACTTCTGCTATTTTTGAAGTACCAATTAATGCACATTTCATAATTTTTTAAAGGGTTATCTATATAACGTTTATGTAATATACCTCAAATCAATTAATATTATGAACTTTTTAAATATTACAATTCATCGTTTTAGAGGTATTTATAAAAACTTTTTATCTTTTTTCTCAATCTTTTCCATTCAAACAATAACACAAATATTTTTTCCACCAGCTATGATTTTTGCTTGGGGGATTGAAAGTTTTGGAATTTGGATTTTCATACTTAGTATACCGTCATTGTTGACAATCTTTAATATAAATTTTTCATCTGCATCAAGATCTGAAATGTCGATTAATTACGAAAAAAAAAATTTTGTTTATTTAAATAAAATTTTTCAAAACACTTTTTTCCTTGTTTTATTAAGTTCATTATTTTTCTTTTTAATTTGGATTATAGCTTTGTCATTTAATAAAATTAATTTTAAAACTTTAGAAAATGTTAATCCTGAAGAATTAAAAATTATTTTTTTATTTTTATTCTTATCTACTCATTGTCTAATTTTTGACCAAATTTTTTATTGTGGAATTTCTTATAAAGGTGACGCTTCAAATTATAATTATAATACTATTTTTTTTGACACATTAATAAAAATATTAATACCCGCATCGGGTTTATTTACAGAAAATTTAGTTTATCCTTCCTTAATTTTTTTAATTTTATCAGCTTTCAAAACCTTCTTTTTATTTGTTATTTTTAAAAAAAAAAATAAGGAAAATTTAAACTTTAAAATTAATTTGATTGATTTCAAATTATGTATAAAAATTTTTAAACTATCTCTTAGTTATCAGCTAGATAATATTTCATTTATTATTAGGAATAATGGTCTTATAATGTTAATTGGATCATTTTTCAGCCCTATGCTTGTTGGATTAATTTCAACAGCAAGAACTCTATTTTATTTTTTACCTATAAGATTTATGAATATTATAGACAATACTATCTTTTATGAATTCTCCAAAATGTACGGAAATGATGATACCCCATCCCTAATGAAGTTTTTTAAATATCATATTTATGTTAATATTACAGTTATTGCAGTATTTACTACTTTATCCGTATTCTTTGGTAAATTTATTTATAATTATTGGACAAATAATGAATATGTCTTATCTAATATTTTAATGTTTCTTATAATTGCAGATGCAATAGTATTTAATTCTTTTAACAGTCTAGAGACTTTTATCAAATCAATAAATAAGTTTTTTTATTCAGCATTGCTAAAATCTTGTTTAGCAATCCTTACAGTAATTTTAACTTTCGCATTATTTACTACTGGTTATTCTTTTTTGAGTTATTTTGTACTAAGCATAATTTCATCTATCATTATCTTTATTTTTATATTGATATTAACGATTAAAATTTTGAACAAAAATTACAAATGAGATTAATAAAGAAAATATTTATATTATCTCAATTTCATTTGTGGTTCTATGGTCTTTGTAAAGGCATAGCAGCAAATATTGAATTATTGCCTTTACTCAAAAAAATTAAGAAAATAAATACCCTCATTGATATTGGATCTAATAAAGGTCAATTTATATTACTATGTTTAAAAGTATTTCCAAAAATAAGAATTTATTCTTTTGAACCAATAAAGGAAATACTAAAAAAACAAAAAAATTTTTTTAAATTTCGTAAAAATATATTTTACTTTAATTTTGGGGTTGGAGACAAAAATAAACATATTAATTTTTTTATCACAAACAGAATTGATAGCTCCTCTTTTTTAAAAATTAATAATTTCAAAAATTACAATAAAAACTATGATATTATAGAAAAAAGGAAACTTAAGATTACTAAAATTAATACAATATTTAAAAAAAAAAAAACTTATTAAACCAATTTTAATGAAAATTGATGTACAAGGTTACGAGTTGGAGGTTTTAAAAGGTGCCTCAAAAATTCTGACAAAAATTGATTACTTATTATTAGAAGTTTCAAAAAATCAAATGTATAAAACACAACCTTTGGAAAATGAAATTATAAAATTCTTAAAAGTCAAAAGATTTATCATTTTAGATAAAGGAAAATGGTCCAGAATTGTTAATACAAATTTTTATCAGAGAGACATCTTGTTAAAAAGGAAATAAAATGTGTGGTATTGCAGGAATTATCGGAAATTTTAATAGAGAAGATCAAACATCTTTTAAAAAATTAATGTCACATAGAGGACCCGATAATCATGGCGAATATGAAGAAGATAATTTTTGTTTTTCACACTCGTTGTTGAAAATAATGGATCTCTCTGAAAGTTCTAAACAACCAATGATAGATAAAGTTACTGGCAACGTCATAATATTTAATGGATCAATTTATAATTATAAAGATTTAAGAGAAACATTTTTTCCTGATGAAAAATTTTACAGTAATACAGATACTGAAGTGTTATTACTTATGTACAGAAAATTTGGTATTGAGTTTTTAAAATTTATTAAAGGGATGTTTGCAATTGCAATTTATGATAAAAAAAAGAGAAAGATTTATATATTTAGAGACAAGTTCGGTATTAAACCTATTTTTTTCTTTCATAATTTTAACTCATTCATTTTTGCATCGGAAATAAAAATTTTAATTAAAAATAGAATTATAAGAAACGCGATAAAACCTGATTTACAGGAAGTAGTAAAATTTATAGCGAACAGACAAATTTATGGATTTGACAAAACTTTAATTAAAAATATTCATATTCTTCAGCCAGGAAATTTTATTGAATACAATTTAAATTTAAAAAAATTTCAAATCAAAAAATACTATGAGGAAGATCAAAAACTTAATTTTAACCAAAATTTTGAGATTGAACAATTTGAGAAAGTATTTAGCGAAACTGTAAAATATCATACTATTACAGAACATAATAAAATTGCTTGTCTTTTGTCTGGTGGTCTCGACTCGAGTCTTTTAAGTATTGTATTACAAGAACAATCAGTTGGTAAAGAGGTTCACGTTTTCTCATCATTATTAAATAAACCAAACGAGGAAAATAAAAATATACCTAAATTAATCAAAGATTATAATTTCTTTGGTCATTATATAAGAGAAGATGATATTAATTTTTTTGATGAGCATATAAATACTGTAAAACATTTAGATCAACCTACCCCAGATGCATCAACTACAATTCACAACATTCTTTGTAGAGAAGTTTCAAAAAATGGTTTTAAAGTTCTATTTACAGGTAATGGTGGAGATGAAAATTTTTTTGGATATCCACTTCATAGCTACGGTTACTTAGCAAATTTATTAAAAAATGGCAAGATATTGAAATTTTTAAAAAAAATAAAATTAATCAAAAATTTCTACAAAAATAAATTTGTTTTTTTAAGATCAATTAAAGAATTAATTAATAAAGATATTTTAAATAGATTTAAAGAACGTCAATTAATAAATAGAATTAGTCATCTAGATACTAATATTGATAAAAATACAATTAGGTTTTATGAAAATTTAAGTAATGATTTATTTAAAAATATTGTCTTAAATTATAAATCACATTGGGGATTGCAATCTTTTTTGGATTATGAAGATAAAAATTCGATGGCATATGGGGTGGAGTGTCGTGTTCCTTTTTTATACGAAGATATTAATCAATTTGTTAATTCAATTAACATTGATCAACATTTTGAAATCGGTCCTAAATCACTTATTAGGAAGCACAATAAATTACCGAATTATTTGCAAAATAAATCAAAATTTGCATTTGCTGCTAACTTACATGGTTATTTAGATAAAGAATTAAATAAAATGGTAGAAAAAATATATGACGAATTTAAAGAAGTTCCATTAATTAATTCAAGAAAACTTATTGATCTTTCAAAAAACAAAAGTTCTTTTGATATTTTTTTTAGAACTTATAGTTATGGACTTTGGTATAATAATATCTTCAATTGAGTAAAATGAAAAAAAATTACTTAATAACAACCGCAGGAAGATTTCATCATTTTGATGTAGCAAAAGCAATTCTTTCAAAAAATCAACTTTCAAAAATTGTATCCGGCTATCCATGGTTTAAAATCAAAAATGAAAAAATCCCAAAAAAATATGTAGAAGCTGATGGTATTTATAGAATAGCAAGACAACTATTTATTCATCAAAAATATTTTAAAAACTTTGACGATTATTTAAATATAAAAAGTGCTCAGAATCTTGATCGTATTACCTCCAAAATAATTGAAAATGATGAAAATATTGATGTTTTGATCGGACAATCTCAATGTGCATTACAATCTGGTATTAAGTTTAAAGAAAAAAAAAAATTATATATATGTGAAAGAACATCGTCGCATATTGAATTTCAAGACAATATTTTAAACGATGAATATAAAAGTTTAGGGTTAAATTATAAAAAAATTAATAACTGGTACATTGATAGAGAAAAACAAGAATATGAAAATTCAGGTATTATTTTAGTTCCATCAAATTTTGTAAAAAGCACTTTTAATATGGACCATCAAAATAAAATTAAAGTGCTAGAGTTTGGAGTAAATACTAAAAATTTTTTTAGAGATAAAAAAATAAAAAAAAGCATAGATTATTTTGATATTTTATATTTAGCACAAAAATCGGTGAGAAAAGGTTTTCATTACGTTTTAGATGCATTTGGAAAATTTAAGCATCCTAAAAAGAGATTACATATAATCGGCACAGATACAATTGATAAAAAATTCTTTAAAAAAAAAATTGATCCTAAGAATATGATTGTTTATGGACATATACAACAATCAAAATTGAACGATTTGATAAATTTTTGTCATGTCTATATTCTTCCAAGTATTGAAGATGGTTTTGCTACAACAATTTTACAAGTTGCTTCTGCTGGATGTCCTGTAATTGTAACTGAAAATACTGGCTCAGCAGATTTTGTACGAAAATCAGAATGTGGGTATGTTATTCCAATTAGAGATGTTAACTCTATTTTAGAAAAAATAACTTATTTAGCGGATAATAAAGATATATTAGAGAAATTATCTGTTAATGGTCAAAATTATTTAAAAAAACATGATTGGAACAATTATTTTGAAGAATTAGAAAAAATTGTAAATTCAAATTAATATAATTAAATAAATATCAATTTTTGTTATTGGAATAATTGATTGACTGATTGGCAGAAAAAAAATTTAAAATAAAATACAATATCGCTAATTGCAATGGTCTTCTTATAGAATTAAATATAAACCCAGAAGAATTATCACTATTTGGTAAAAATAAAAAATGAAATATTATTACAAATATTATTGGAGAAAATTGTATATAATTTTTTGAATTATTCTGAAAACTTTGTAAAAAAATAAATAAAATTAAGTTAGAAAAAAAAAGAATTAATACAGTTAAAAAATATGAATCTGTTATAATTATCAATTCTACCAAAAAAGAACCTGTGTTAAAGAGACCTCCTTTGAAGTCTCCATAATGAATTTTTTCAAGCAAAGATCCATTTGAAATGATATATTTTTGTTTATTAAAATTTTTGTCAAAAAGATTTATAATTGTTATTGGTAATAATGAAATTAATCTATTTTGAATAAAATCATTAAATTCTTTTTTTTGTGAGTTAGTAAAGTTACTTGATAAATACAAAGATTTATCAATAAATTTAACAAAAATAAATCTATCAACAATGTCATTGTTTGTATAAGTTTCATCATCTGGAGTCTTTACTAGAAACTCTTCTTTAATATTTACCTGATTATTTGGCAGTGTAAGAAAAATTAAATCTTTTGCAGAAACTATATCTCTTACATCTCTTGATTTTAAAATTGAATTACTTATGTTTTCCATAAACAAAAATAAAAATATAAATGAGAAGAAAAAAATTACCCTTACTAAGTTATTAAATTTTTTGAGATGAAAAATTCTTAATATTAAAATTATAGTAAAAAATAAGAAAAATACTGATAAAATTTCTTGTCGAGAGTTAGAAGCAAGACCAAAAATTATACTGGATAGAAAATAGAATAATATTATTACAAAATATGAAAAATTATTAATCTTTTTATTTATAAAATAATTTATTGAAAAAAAAATAAGAGGGAGATAAAAAAAGTCTTCTAAGCCATAAAGAATTTTCATTCTTACATCTCCAATTTGTGTGAAAGCTCCTACGCCTTGATCAATAAAATTTAAATATATTTTATTTAAAGTAAAAAAAAATAATATTATTAGTGAATATTTTATTCCAGGCATATTAAACGCTTTTAACTTTTCAATGAATAAAAAATTAATATTTTTACTAAGCTTTAATGAAGATAAAGAGATTGAATAATATTTTAAGCAAAAAATTATTACTAATTGATAAACACAAACTAAACAAAATACTTTTATAGGAAAAAAGAGATTTGTATCAATTTCTTGAAAAAAAAGGGTTTTAAATATTAACGGACCTGAAATTAATGTAAGGTTTAAAGACAAGATTATCAAAGATGGAAAAAAAAAATTTTCCATCATCTTTTTATTTAATATGCTACTAAACGTATAAACGCTAGTCACAAACAAAATTAAACTTATTATTACTGAATTAAAACTAAAAGATCCTATTATAATTTGAAAAAAAAGAGCAACTAATAATAATAAGTATAAAATTCTCCTCGACAATTTGAAGGTTTCTTCGTCTAAGATGTTTTTTTTTTCAAAAATCATATATTCAAATTATATGAAAAAGATTATTAATATAAAAACTAAATTTTTTTAAAAAAAATTATGAAAGTCCTTTTTATTGGAAATGCTTTTGGAAATTCATATTTACAATTGTTAACATTAAAGAAACTGTACAAAAATGTTGACAAAATAGACCCAGCTAATGGTTTTGCAAGAAACAAAATATTTTCTTTTTTATTTTATAAATTAACACCTAAATTATTTGAACCAATAATTAATAGATACGTCATATCAAAAATAAAAATGAAAGATTATGACCTTATATACGTTAAATCAGGAGAGTTCATTGGAAAAAAGTTAATTCTCATTTTAAAGGAAAGAGCCAAAAAAGTAGTTTTTTTTTGTAATGACAATCCTTTCGTTGAAAGAGATTATAAAAGATGGAACTTATTTTTGGAAGCTAGTAAGTTTTACGATCTTATCGCATTTCAAGATTATTCTAGAATTAAACTAGCCAAAAAGCATAAATTGAAAAATATAACTTTAGTTACTCCGCCTTATGATAAAAAGATTCATAAAAAAAATGTGTCAAAAAATAAAAAACATGATGTGGTATTTGTTGGGACTTGGTCAAAAAATAAAGGTAAAATTATATATTCTTTGATCAAATTAGGATTAAACATTAAAATTTTTGGTACAAGTTGGAACAAAGATAAAAATTTTAATTTAATGAAAAATTTTGTGAAATTGGGTCATTTAAATAAAAAAAAATATACTAAAATAATTAGTGAATCTAAAATTGGATTAGCACTTTATTCAGAAGAGAATCATGACAGTATAACAGCAAGATCCATAGAGATCCCCGCAATAGGTACTTTTTTATTGTCAAAAAAAACCGATGCTATCAAAAAAATTTTTAAAGAAAATAAGGAGGCTGTATATTTTAATACACCTAAAGAATGCTTTATAAAAAGTAATTATTATATTAAAAATTACAAAAAACGTGAAGTTATTGCAAATAATGCATATCAAAAAGTTAGAAAATATTTAAAAGTGAGTAATGAGGATTTAATTAAAAAAATTATTAGAACAGTTTTTTTATAATATTAATTAAAATAATCGATATGAAATTAAAAAATTTAAACAATACTTATAAAATCAATAATATTATTTATTCGAAAGGTCATTCGCATGAGGGCTACAGTTTTGTTAAGTATTTTTTTAAAGAAAATAAAAAAAAAATTAAAAGTTGTTTAGATATAGGTTGTGGTAATGGAATATTACTTAAAACTATTTCAAAAGATATTGATTATTTAGGTGTTGATGCAAATGTTGGTATATATAAAAAAAGAAAATCAAAAAAATTAAAGTATTTCAAAGACTCTTTTCAAACTGAAAAATATCTTGATAAACTTAATAAAAATTACGACTGTGTATTTTTAATGGATGTATTGGAGCATACAGATACATTTTTAAAACTTTTCAAAATAGCTTTAAACAAATCAAAAAAGTACGTTTTAGTAGGTTTGCCGAATGAAGATTATTTAATTAGTCGAATTAAATTTTTGCTTGGTAAAGGCCTTTTAACTCATGGTTTAGAAATGATAAATACAAAACCAGGACACAAGCATCAATGGTTTATACAATATAAAGTAGCATTACCACTTTTAGAAGATTGTGCAAATAAATATAAATTTTATATTACAAAAAAAATGTTTTATATTAATCAACCAAAAAGTTTACTAAAAAGATTAATATATAGGTTTATTCTGGTATTTATCCCAATGGAGGTTAAAATGAATAATTTTTGTCTAGTATTTAAAAAAAAATAATTTTATCACTTTTTATAAAGTAATTTAGCTAATCCATTATTAATTTTCGAAAAATCAAAATTTTTTTCAAAACATAATTTAGAGTTACTTGATAATTGAGAGAGTTTTCTTTTATCAAATTTACAAAATTTTTCTAAATTTTTTGAGAAATCATTTACATTATTTTTAGATATTAGACCTGCTTTGCTTTTAAGAATATGTTTAAAAATATTCACTTTATTTGTTGTTATCACTGGTGTAGAACAACTAAGAGACTCTGCAATTGATAATCCAAAATTTTCACCATGTGATGCTAAAACCATACCTTTAGAGGCGTAGATAGCACCAAATTTTTCTTTACCCACCAACATATCAGACCAAAAAAAATTTTTTTCAATATTTAGACTTTTACATAAATTTTGTAGTTTTTTTTTTAATTCATTATTAGGGCCGACCATAAGAATATTTATTTTTATATTTTTTTTGACAACTTTTTTGACTGAATAGATAAGAATATCACATCCTTTTTTTTCATGAAATCTGCCCAAGAATATTAGAAAATTTTTTTTTTTAAGATATGGAAATCTTTTAAAAAAAGAGGTTTTTGCTTTTATTTTGCTAAAATTTGATTTGAAGATTCCGTAACCTACAACATTTTTATTTATACCATCTGTATTAACAAATGTTTTATATAAAAGTTTTCTCTCTTCATCAGTAGTTAGCAATATTGATTTAGATTTTAACAAATTTTTTTTCTCAAAAAGGAGCCAATAAATTTGTTTTTTAATTCTTTTGAATAAATTCTTTTTAAAAAAAGGATCAAGTTGACCATGAGTAAACACGTAATAATTTTTAAGCATTATTCTAGCTAGCAAGTTATAAAAACGCCAAAGTTCATGAATTATAAATATATCATATTTTTTTTTATTTTTTAAAAGCCAAAACACTATTTTAAAATTAATGCCATAATTTCCAATACCTGGTCCAATATTATAAACCTTGATATTTTTGTTATAATTAAAATTACTTTTATCTGAAGTTAATATATCAACAGAAAAACCATTTTTTTTTAGTGCAATAGAATTATGTATTATCGCATTTGATGGTCCACCAAGTTCAGGGTTTAGTGTATGTATTATTCGTAAGATTCTAATTTTTTTCATTTGATAAATAATTTTCATAACATAATAAAGACCAATCTTTAATAGGATCTAAAAATCTAGGCGGATGATTAGAAATTTTATTATAATATTGTTTGTATGGAATTTCGAAACCAGTTTTCTTTCTCTTATAAAGTTCAGATGGGATATTTTTTCTAAATGCATCTAGCATATTTCTTTTTGAAATTTTTAAATTTGATTTTAAAATTGGAAGTAACTCTTTAAAAAAAAACCAATCAACAAACGGAGTTCTTAATTCTATAGAGTTTGACATTGATGCCCAATCTGCATCCCTTAATAATTTTGAACATAAGTAGTATTTTATTTCATAATACATTATCCTTAACTCTTGGCTTTCAAATTCATTATTTTCGTTTTCATTTTCAAATTCATAATTATCTATTGATTTATTTATAAAATTGTTTTCAGTGAATTCTCTTATTTCCTCAGGAGTAAATAAACATCTTAATAACATAAATGATTTAAACGAATTATGGCTGTATTTAAATAAACCTGCATATTTTGATTTTTTTTTTAAAGAATTTAAAAATTTTAAAGATACTTGATAAAAAAAATTTTGAATTGTTTTGTTTTTAGGAATTATTTTTGAAATATTATTCATTATTGGAATTCTTCTAAAACTTGGATAACCAAAAAAAAACTCGTCCCCGCCTATTCCAGAAATTAAAACTTTAGAGCCATTTTTTTTTGCAAAGTGGGATACCAAAAAATTATTTAATCCATCGTTTGTGGGTAAATCCATATGTTTATTAAATTTTTTAATTAATAGATTTATTTCATCATCTCTTACAATTTGTGTTTTATGGTCGGTTTTATTAATCTTTGCTCCAATTTGTGCTAATGTGCTTTCTTTCGGTTTCTCAGAAAAATCCACAGTTATAGCGTCTATTTTGTGACTTTTGTGTTTATCAGTCGCTGCTAAAATGATATTTGAATCAATTCCAGAAGATAATAAAAATGTTACTGGAACATCAGATACTTGATGATAATTGGCAGTTTTTTTTATAATATGGGCTAAATTTTCATTTAATTCAGATTTGCTTCTAAAGTACGAACTTTTTGCTTCTAATATAGTCTTTTTAATATTTGCATATTCATAATTTATTTCATTACATTTAATATCTAAAACCTTTAGGCTTCCAGCTGGAACAGAAAAAATATCTTTATAAAGTGTATTTGGCTCCCTAATATTTCCCCATAAATAATAATCTAAAATTGATTGTTCATTTTTTTTAAAATTAAGGTTGTCTAAAGATAAAAAGCTTTTTATTTGAGAAGCGAAATAAAACACGCTATCTTTTTTTGAATAATATAAAGGCTTAATACCAAACGGGTCTCTTGCTAAAATTAATTTTTTTTTTTTATTATCCCAAATAGCAAAAGCAAACATTCCACGTAATTTTTTTATAAATTCAAGATCCCAATATTTATATGCTTCAATAATTACTTCTGTATCTGAATTACTTTTAAATCTTTTACCATTATTAATAAGTTCAGTTTTAATTTCATCATAATTATAAATTTCCCCATTAAAAGTTATCGTATATTCTTTATCTATAGAGATAAAAGGTTGTCTTGCATTTATTGATAAATCAATAATAGAAAGTCTATTATGTCCAAATATAATTTTTTTACAGTCAGACTCCCAAATGCCATTATCATCGGGCCCTCTTAAATGTTGTACAGCTAAAATTTTTTTTATAATTTTTTTTTGTTCAATTTGCTTTTCATTAAAATTGTATATACCTGATATTCCACACATATTTTATTTTATTTTTTTTTTACATTGATTGAATATAATTTTTCTGCTGTCTTGAAATCATCTAAATTATCAACATCAATAGATTTTATTTTACTAATATTTAAGAAAAATAATTTAGAACCAATTCGATTTTTTTTAATTTTGTAATTATATGCAGAAGTTAAAAATAATGTATTATTAATACTGTGTAACTTTTTTAAATTTTGAGTATTAGGCCAAAATACTTTTGAATAATTATAATTAATTGGTTTATTTTTATTAAATATATATTCTTGAATTTCATTACATCCAATTAAAGTATCGAATGTTTTTTTTCTTTTTATGTAAATCTTAATTGCATAAGTATAGTCTTTTGTACTAAACAATGGAGATGTAACATGCGTCCATAATATATGATCTGTTTTATCAAAAAGTTTTGCTGCATATGCAATAAGATCATCTGTTCGAGTACTACTTAAAGCTAATTTTTTTGGCCTTATAATATATTTAACTTTTTTATATTTTTTTTTTTTTAAAAAATTTATGATTTTTATATCGTCTGTTGAAACAATAATTTCATTTAACAGGTTTACCTTAATTAATTGTTCAATTTTTAACTGAAACAAACCAAAACTATAATGTGCGAATTTTCTTATATTCTTATTTTTTACTCGTTGACTACCAGACCGACAAGGTAAAAAAGCTTTAATTTTCATAATAATTACTCACCAGTAATATATATTTGATCTGAAAATAAAATATAAAAATGTTATAATTAAATATGTTAAGTCTTCTAAATATTAAAAAAATCAATAATTCATCATTTCCAATTATCATAGCAAAAAATTTTATAAGCAAAAGTGTTGCGATAAAATTTAAAAACGAGATTGCAAGAGTAAATAATTTTGATGATTTGGTAATGAACGGAAGATATAGAATTAATAAAGGGTCAAAAAATTTTGATAATTTTATATCTAGATCAAATAATTTAAAAAAATTTTATTCTAAAATAAATACTTTTAAATTTTATAAAGATTTATCAAAAATTTTAGAAGATAATTTTAAAGATGAAGTATGGATGATGACTAATAAAATAAAAAAATTTTCTAAAATTAATTATGGTTTACAAAAAGGTAAGAAGTTAACAAGAAATTTAGAAAAAAAAAAAATTCGAAATACCTTAAATTTAGATATTGATTTTTCAGCTTCAGAAAATGGATATTTCAGAGCACCACATATAGATAGAGAAACAAGAATAATTAGTTTTTTACTTTATCTGAATGACGTAAAAAAAAAAGAAGGTGGTCAACTTGAGATTTACAATATTAAGGAAAAAAAAAAGAAACTCGGCAGATTTCCAAAAAAAAAATTTTTAAAAAAAATTGGTAATTTAAAACCAGTAACATCTACCTTTATTTTTTTTAAATCCACTCCGAACTCATATCACGGTGTTTCAAGATTTAATTCTAGAAACAAGAGAATTTTTCTTTACGGAAGTTTTTCATTAAATAATAGGGTTGTATGGAAAAGAAATTCTAAATTTTAATTTAAAGAGTCTTCAAAATTTTTATATTCATAAGCATCGAGTATTCCTTCTTTTGTTAAATTGTATATTTTAATTTTTTTTTTTTGTTAATGCTTTTGAAATTGCATGCCATTGTCTTATACCTCTAGAAGCATTAATCATATCATTTGCGTATAGTAATGAATTATGATCTTTATAATCAGGATCCGAACCATCCCAATGACTGTCTTGATTACACATTAATTTAGATATTCCATTTCCTTCAACACCCAAAATATTTATATTATTTGACCCTAAATACATACTTAATGTTATCGCACACTCAATAACTGTGGACCCAGATGAAATTGACTGAGTTATATCAGACGAATATTTTGAATTTAGCAGTGAAACTGGATGTATTTTTATCCAATAAATTTGCTCATGATTTCTGAATTTTAAAAATTTTTCCGAATCAAACCAATCTGCATTTAAAAAAATTTTAACATTTTTTGACTTTTTTAAAATTTCATCCAAGTAGTCTATAGGCCAAATTCCCATTTCGAGCTTAGGGTCGATAAACAAATGAAATTTTGGTGACAATTCTGAATAATTGTCTAATCTAAATGATCTGTTAACCATTATGACATTTTTATCCTTTAATTTTAATAGATCATAGTTTTTAAGAGATGGTCCAAGTCCAATTATAAAAAATTTTTGACCTTCAAATTTCTTTTCTAAAGCTTTATTTTTCTTTAAAAATTTATAATTTCCTAATAAACAATATTGAAATAGAAATAATAACTTTCGATAGGTTATTAATAATTCATTAATAATATTATCAATAAAAATTATTAATGTGCTACGTCTACTTCTTCCATTATTTACTTTTTTATTCATCTTTAAAAAATTAGTTTAAACAAAAATTTTAATTTATTAATTTAAATAATGAGCTTTTTTCTAGATTTTCATAAATAGTATCTGTCAGTGATACCATATTAAGTTTTGATTTATAAAAATTGATTATATTTTGATTTTCATTAAGTAGACTATAATCATTTATTTTATTATTTTTTTCAAATCCATCAAATCCAATTAAATAAACATATTTTGCATTCATTTCATGAGCTGCAGCCAAGGATATTGCAAGAGGAGAGTTATTAATTTTTTTATCGATTTTATTTTTTTTAAGTTTAAAAAAATTACTCAATGTTTTTGGTAATATAGTTTTGTCATCAATATTTTTATTTATTATAAATTTACTCTTTTTAAAAAATGATTTACTTATTTTCGTAATTTCATTTCCTGTAATACAGATTATTGATCTATCATTTAATTTAATCTTGTTAAATAAGTCCAAATTTCTACTGCTTGAAAAAACTACGAAAATATTAGGGTTTTTAAGCAAGTACTCATAAATGTAATTAATTTTATTTCTAACACTTTCACCACCACCTATAATTAAAATAGTTTTTTTTTTAAGATTTAGATTATTTTTAATTTGAACATTAACTTGATCTTTTTTATTTAAATATGAAATTATATCAGTCATATTATATCTTTTAGATTTAATTAATTGCATTGCCTCTGACTGAGGTGATTGTGTCGATCCTGAAATCATATAGGGAAGACTTGTACCCCATTTTTCTTTTAATTTCATTTTCTCAAACTGATCAATAACAGGCCCTATATTATTGAAATTATTTATTTTTAGAGATTTTTTTTTTAAACTTAAAAATGTAAGTAATAATTCAGTTTTTAAATTTCCTGCTCCTCTACCCATCCCAGTAAAAGTACTATCTAAATAGTCAATTTTATTATCAATTGCCTCAATTGAATTTGAAAGTGCCATCTCAAGATTGTTATGTGCATGAAAGCCAATTGATATTTCAGAGTCTAAAAATTTAATTTTTTGAATAATCTGTTTAACATCGTTTGAAATTAAAGTTCCATAAGAGTCGACTATATAAATTATATCAAAATATTTCTTAAATTTTAAAATAGAATTAATTAAATTATCACTTTTTAAAATCAAATGAGAATACATTATATTAATAGCTATAGTAAAACCCATTTTTTTGATTGCTTTAATAAATTTTTCAAGATTATTTAATTTTTTTGGATTTACGGCAAATCTAATTAAATCAACAACATTTCTACAATCAATTAAATTTTTTTTTAACTCTGTTGGGCTAATCCAATCTTTAGTGTCAACCATTACTGATAATTTTTTATTTTTACCTATTTTAGATTTAATATTTTTTAAATTATTTTTTGTTAAATAATAAAATTCACCTAAATATGATTCTTTATTTTTATTACCTCTATATCCAACTTCTATGATATCTATTGGAAGGTTTTTGACTAATTTCAAATAATTGTCGACCAGTTTACTGTCAAAATCCCAATTTGTATAATATCCACCATCTCTTAGAGTACAATCTAAAATTTTCATAAAGTTAGTTTTATTTTTACAATACTTATCATAATAGCGCTAAAAAGATTATTTTTAAAAAATAACATCCTAAATTTATTAACTAAATAAATAGTTTTTTTTCATATTGAATTTCAAGAGTAAAATACCTTATACCAACTTATAAATTTTGATATTCCTAATTTATAATTTATTTTGGGTTTAAATTTAGTTATTTCATATAAAAGATTACTATTTGATAACGTTTCCCTAACATCACCTTTTTGCATTGATAAAAAATTTTTTTTTGCTTTTTTTTTTAATTGCTTTTCTATTTCATTAATAAATTTTTTTAAATATATTTTTTTTTGATTGCCAATGTTCACTATTCTAAATGGAGCAATATCTGAGAGACTATCATTTTGAAACTTTTTAATTTTAGGCGGTTTATTAATCAATATTTCTAATGATTTAACCACATCATCAATATATATTAAATCTCTAAACATTTTTCCCTTGTTATAGACATCAATCTTCTTATTTTCGATAATTGATTTAGTAAATTTAAAGTATGCCATATCAGGTCTTCCCCAAGGCCCATAAACTGTAAAAAATCTCAAGAGTGTTGTTGGAATATTCCACAATGAAGAATAAGAGTGAGCAATACACTCAGAAGATTTTTTGGTAGCAGCATAAATGCTTAATTGATTATCAGTTTTGTCTATTTCTTTAGATTTATTAAATCGTTTTGATCCATACACTGATGAGCTCGAAGCTATTATCAAGTGTTTTACTTTTAATTTTTGTGATAGTTCAAGGATATTATATGTACCAATTATATTTGAATTAATAAATTTTCTAGGTTCATCAATACTATATCTAACACCTGCTTGAGCAGCTAGGTGAATTATAAAATTTGGTTTAAACTTTAAAACAGAGCGTTTCAATATTTTCATATTTTCAAGAGTATTTTTAGTAAAAGTAAAATTTTTATATTTTTTTAAGATTTGTAATCTAGATTTTTTTAGCTTTAAATCATAATAATTATTCATTGAGTCATATCCATGAACCTTTATACCTTTGCTTAGTAAAGATTTTGATAAATGAAATCCTATAAATCCAGAGGATCCTGAAATAAATATTTTTTTTTTCATATTTTTAAATTTATCTTGCCATTCTATGGTTTAATTTACAATTATGAACTATTAATTAAATTTAAAATTAAATATTAGGTATAAGATCTTACAAATTGTTAATTTATTAAATAGATTTTTTGTACTTTTCATATCATAAGTAATTTCTTACAAAAAGTAGTGAAATATAATAAGGATTACTCAATAATTTATTTTGAACATTTCTTAAATTAAAATTGATATGTAATATAAACATAAATGAAAAAAATAATTTTTAATAAAATTAAGTTTATCAACATTAAAAAAAAAGATTTTAATAATATTATCAAACAAAAGGGATTATTTGTTTTTCCATCAGGTCCTGGTCTTGCAACAATTAATAAAGAATTTAAATATTTAGAATCTTTAAGAAACTCTGACTTTGTATTTTTTGACAGTGGATATTTAATTATTTTATTAAGAATATTAAAAAAAATAAGCGTAAATAAGTTTTCAGGATACTTTTTCCTAAAATTACTTTTCGACAGTTTAAAAAAAAAAAATAATTTTAAAATATTATCTGTTGATCCAAATAATACACTTTCAAAAAAAAATAGAAATTTTTTTTTAAGTCTTGGAATAGATAAAAATAAATTATTTAATTATACCTCGCCTATATATAACCCATTAAAAATTAAAGATAAAAAATTGCTAAAAATAGCAAATAATAAAAAACCTGATTATGTAATTATAAATTTAGCGGGAGGGGTTCAGGAAATACTTGGATATTACCTAAAGAAAAATTTAAATATGAAAACCAAAATAATATGTACAGGAGCAGCAATATCTTTTTTTACAAAAGATCAAGCTCCAATAAATAGAATAATTGATAAATTTTTTTTAGGATGGTTAACTCGTATTATTTTTAACCCTAGGATTTATCTTCCAAGATATTTAAAAGCATTTAAGTTGTTTAAAATTGTATTTATGGAGAAGATTGTAATTAAATAAATTTTTCTTAAATCTTTTAAAAATTTATACAAATAGATATATCAAAAAAAAATTTGTGATTAATAAAACCAAGATGAGTCAAAAAACCGCATTTTTGAATCCTTTTTCGATACAAATTTTTTTTTTTTAAAAGTCAAATTTATTGACAATTTTGAATAAAACTTTAGGTTGAATTTGTGATTAATATTTACTCAATTAAAGAAGTAATACAAGCATCAAACAATATTCTCAATAGAACAAAATATAAAGATAAAGTAATTTCTGTTAAAAGCTCTAGCCCCAAGCAGGTAGATATTTTGAATAAAGATAAACCATTAATATTAAATGATGAAGTGTTTAATGATAATCAATTAAAAAATAATCCAAATAAAACAAACTTAAAAAAAAAAATAATTAAGCCATTAAAGCAAGATAAATTAATTGATAAACTATACTTAAAATTTAATAAGAAAATTAAAAAAAATACATTAAAACTAATTTTTGAATTACAAAAAGAAGTATCAAGCTTAAATCAATTAAAAGATCTCTTAAAAGTATCAAATAAAAAATTTAAAACACAAATCGGTAATTTAAATGGAGAATTAAAAAAAATAAGTATTTTGAATAAAAAAAAAGAGGATGAAAAAATTGTTTTAAACAAAGAAGTAACTGAATTATATAACAAATTAGTTTCATCCAAAAATGAAATTGAAAATTTAAAAAAATATAAACTTCAATTAGAAATTGAATTAAAAGATAAAGCGATTTTAAATGAAAAAATAATTAAATTATCAAATAATTTGAAATCCTCAGAGGAAGAAATCAAATCATTAAATCAAAATAAAATTCAATTAGAGAAAGAAATTTCAAATTATAAAATTCAAGAAGAAATAAGTAATAAAAAAATCTATGATATTTCTGAGGTTGAGAACAAAAATAAATTTTTCCAAGAGGAAAATTTGCGAATAGGAAGTGATTTACTTGAGATAAAGAAAAAGCACGATATTTTGAAAAAAGAAATTCAGAAATATGAAAATCAAAAAAGTAATCTAATCTCTAAAATTAATTCAGTTAATGAAGCTTTAAGTGATACAAATATTCTTACCAATGTATTTGAAAATAAAGTAGATAATAAAGTAAAAGTTATAGATCATAACAAAATTGAAAAAACAAGTAGTTCTGATCTAAATGAGCAAATTAAAAATATTTTTTCAGATAAAAGTTAGTTTTATATTTAAACTTTTCTAAATTATAATACATAATAATTTTATGAAAAGTTTACCAGACTCTTGCAAAGTTGTTGTACTGGGTGGAGAGGTTGTTGGAAATTCATGCTTATATCATCAAGCAAAATTTAGTTGTAAAGATGTAATTTTACTAGATAAAGATAAATTAACATTAGAAATTAATTAGTAATCGTTGTGATTACTAAGTTAATTAGGTTTTTCTGCTACGAAAACCAAGATTAGAAAATGAAATATATTTATTTTAAAAAAATTAAATTCATAGATTTAGATTCAAACAAACTATTAAGTTTCTGTAGAAATTATGGTATCTATGTTTTTCCCTCTGGTCCAGGGCTAGCAAGCATTGAAAATGAAAAGAAATATTATAATTCTTTGAAACAAGCAGATTATGTTTTTTTTGATAGTTTTTTCTTTGTAATATTGCTTAATTTTTTTAAAAAAATTAAAGTAAGAAGATTATCTGGTTATAAGTTTTTAAAATATTTTTTTAAATTTTTAAAAAAAAATAAAAATTTAAAAATTTTTTTAATTGATCCGTCATTTAAAAAATCCAAAAATAATATTAATTATTTATTAAAATTTAATTTAAAAAAAAGTAAAATTAAAAACTATGTTGCTCCGATATATAATCCAAATAAAATAAATGATAAAATTCTTATTAGAAAAATTAAACAATTTAAACCTCAGATTATTTTAATTAATCTGGGAGGTGGTACGCAAGAAATACTTGGATCATATATTATTAAAAAAATTAATTTTAAAAGTCGAATAATTTGTACTGGTGCTGCTATTTCCTTTTTTACTGGTGATCAAGCCCCTATAAATGATTTTATTGATAAATTTTATCTAGGATGGTTAGTTAGAATTATATTTAATCCATTACATTTTTATAAAAGAATTTTATACGCTCTAAAACTTGTAAATATAGTAAGAAAAGAAAATACAAAATAATTTTAGTTCATTTAATCGCAAAAAATCAAAAAAAGAAATTTTAAAAAATTTAGAAGACAAAATAAGAGATATTTATTCTAATAAAATTAATTTTTTACAAACAAAGACTAAATTATCTCAAATTATTATATTATTTTTTTGTTTTAACTAATAATTTACAATATGGCTTCCAATATATCTTTCACCTCCTGTTACTAAAATGTTGTTGATTAAATAGGTCGTAATTATTTATAATTAATTCAAAAATGACAAAAAATCCTAATAAAAGTTGTAAAGTTGTCGTGATTGGTGGTGGGGTTGTTGGAACTTCATGCCTATATCATTTAGCAAAGTTTGGTTGGAAAGATGTAATTTTATTAGAGAGAGATCAATTAACATCAGGAACTACTTGGCATGCCGCAGGACTTGTAAGTCAATTAGGTCCCTCTGCCGCTATCACCAAAATTAGAAAATATACATTAGATTTATATAAAGAACTTGAAAAAAAAGTAGATCACTCTCCAGGTTTAAGACTCAATGGGGCACTTTCAATTGCAGAAAATAAAGGTAGGTGGCAGGAGTTACAAAGACAAGCAACAACAGCACAACTTTATAATGTTGATGTACAAATATTAGACAAAGATCAAATAAAAAAAAATTATCCGATAGTTAATACTGACGAAGTATTAGGTGGAATCTTAATGCCTGGCGATGGTGCAGCGGATCCATCAGGTGTAACACATATGCTTGCAAAAGCAGCAAAGACGGAAGGTGCTAAAATTCATGAAAAATCACCTGTAAAAGAAATTTTAACTAAAAATGGTAGAATTTCAGGTGTTAGAGTAAATGATTATATTATTGAATGCGAATACATAGTGCTAGCGTCAGGTATGTGGTCTAGACAAATTGGAGAAAAGGCTGGAGTAAGTATACCTCTTTATCCAGCAGAGCATTTTTATATTATTACAGAGCCTATAAAAGATCTTTCAAGCAATTTACCTGTAATAAGAGATTTTGATAATCGTACTT
>MDTG01308302.1_pt1 | contig 25344 bp, 12 predicted proteins | sample 811421 | NCBI WGS metagenome assembly MDTG01 (sample SAMN05326645, study PRJNA326480) | marine metagenome | isolation source: seawater | place: Pacific Ocean: South East | collected 2011 | reverse complement strand
CCCGTCCGCAGACGCACAAGCCATCGACGCAGCCGTTGAGGAGTTCAGCCAGGCTTTCGCGCAACAACTGGCGGAGATGGATAACACCCGGCTTGCGCGGGAAAAACAGGCAGTGATCAGCCAATTGCTGGAGCGTGACCGGCAACTGGGCGAAGTGTCCAGCCGTTACTGGCGGGAGATCGACCGGGAAAATACCAAGTTCAATAGTCGGGAAGTCCTGGCTGATGCCATTCAGAAAGTCTCGTTGGAGGAGCTGAAAGAAACCTTCGAACAGGCCATGCTTGAACGGCAACGTGCTCTGCTGGTCACCACCGGCGGCGATGCCGTGAATGATGATGCGATCCTTCAGACCCTGCGGGACCTGGGCCCTGTGCCGAAGGATTGACGGGAGAGATTACGAACCCGCCCGGCCATACTTCAGAGGCCGGGGCTATGATAGTCAGCGACTACCCACGTGATCTACCCGGAAACGGCAAGACAGTGTGAACAAATGAAAAATGACAGCCTTGAGCCCGCTGCCTCGGGCCGTTATCATACCGCCTCCTTTGCGATGCCCCCGTAGCTCATCTGGATAGAGCGATCCCCTCCTAAGGGATAGGTAGCAGGTTCGAGTCCTGCCGGGGGTACCATCCCAGCATTAAAATCAAATAGTTAGAATCGAAAATCCGATTAACCCACCAACCTACCCCTCAACCCCAAAACGATCAATTTTTAGCCAAAATTTTACTCACCAGCCACCTAGTTTTTACGACTTGGCGATCGCCGTTCGTCAATAGGGGCGATATCTCTCTGTTTTGCCTGACATTCAAGCACACGGTCCGGCCAAAATCTATTTGCTTGCTAGAACGACGAAATGGGGTAACGTCGAAATAGGTCTCGAATTGCGTGACCAATTCAAGAAGCAAGCAGAGGATATTCCAAAATGATGAAACACTTGATTGAACAGATTACCGACCTGCTCAAACAGGCCAACGCTCTGGCGGAGACTCTCGACAATTTCGAGCTGAGCACGGCGGAACTGAAAGTGTCCTGCACGGATGGCACCAGGCTGGTAATTGGCGATACTCTCCAAAATTACAGCGATGGCACCACCGGTGACAGCTCCCTGTCACAGCTAACACCCGCGACCGCCAGCGCTGCGGACCAGCTGGGCACCATCAAAAAGAACGTCTGGTTCTGATCGGAGGGATTCAACATGGATTTCATGAAAAAGACCCAGAACCTGGCGGCCACGCTCACCAAAGAGTTCAATTGCGAAGAGATCAATCTCACCGTCCAGATGCGACGGGGAGAGGACTGGATTACGCTCGATCTTTTCCAGAATTCTGAGGAGCCAAATAAGTTCTACGCGACCGTTGACTACTCTTCCAGCCAGCACCCTCAACTTGGTGCGGGGAAAACCATGCACTGAGGCGTCACAAAAAAACCACCCTCCGATTCCAATTTCGCGAGGGTGGGCATCGGTCAGCTAGAGTCATAAATAGACACCCGCACGATTTTTGTCTCCAGCAACGATACTTAAATCAGCCAGCGTTTACTCGCGGATGCATCGCGCGCTTCTTCAAATCTCACCTCGTCGCATGTAGGGCTGCTAATATGCCCTTGATCTATCCACGTTTTCTCCTGAAACTTTGGTAGACTTTCGGAGCTAGTCTAAATCGCTCAATGCCAACAGTATTCTGCCTGCTGGGGCACCAATGATAAGGCAAGGGAGGCGCCAAGCCTGATGGACGTTTTTGAATTCAGGGATAAGCTGGTCGGTGACTACCGGGACTTTACCCGCTCCTTTATTCAGCCCAAGGCTGAGGACATCTGCACCTTCCTGGACAGCGAATACGATGGCGGCCGCTACTGGCCCTCTCCACTGATTCAGATCAACCCGTCCTACGTCACCACGGGCACCGTCGATTCCCTAGCCTCCGAGGGCATCCTCACGCCCATTACCGCCAGCATCTTCCGGTTCGGCAAGAGCGCCACTTCCTCTGGAGTGCCTGCAACGCTCTACAAGCACCAGCGAGAGGCTATTGATTGTTGCCAGCGCAATGAGCCCTACGTTCTGACCACAGGCACTGGCTCGGGCAAGTCTCTCTCCTACTTCATCCCCATGGTTGATGCGATCGTCCGGGATAAGCAGCAAGACCCCACTCCTCGAATTCGCGCTATTGTTATCTACCCAATGAACGCTCTGGCGAACAGCCAGAAGGAAGAACTGGAAAAATTTCTATCTGACTACGCCGATGACACCCGGCCTATCAGCTACGCCCGCTACACCGGTCAGGAAGACCAGGAAGAGCGGGAAAGGATCATGCAGAATCCTCCCGACATTATCCTGACCAACTACATGATGTTGGAACTGCTGATGACCCGGCAGAACGAACGGGACAAGGCAGTTATCAGGCACTCCAATGGGCTTCAGTTCCTGGTACTGGACGAACTGCACACCTACCGCGGCCGCCAGGGTGCCGATGTTGCGATGCTAGTCCGCCGTGTTCGGGAACGGATGAATCTGGGTCTGATCTGCATCGGCACATCCGCCACCATGGCAACCGATGGCACCCGGGAAGAGCGTCAGGCCAAGGTAGCTGAGGTTGCCTCCAAGATGTTTGGCCAGAAAGTGCCTGCGACAAACATCATTGGCGAAACCTTGCAGCGCCAAATTCCAGGAGACATGCCGGATAAAGCCGCACTTGCAGCGGCACTGCAACAACTGCTCCCGGCGCAGATCGATTTCGACACTCTACGAAAGCACCCTGTCGCCGCCTGGGTGGAACTCACTCTCGGCATTGTTAAAGAAGAAGGGATGTGGGTCCGAGCAAAACCCAAGACACTCGAAGAAGCGGCGGACCTGCTGAGTCAGGCCTCTGGCCTTGCCCCCGAACACTGCCAGCGTTACCTCGCACAGTTCCTGTTACTGGCCTACCGCACCAGAGACATAAACGATAAACCACTGTTTGCGTTCCGCCTGCACCAGTTTATCTCGGGTGCAGGCGACCTCTACGCCACACTCGAAGAGCCGGGTAAACGCACCCTCGATCTACATGGCCAACAATACGTTCCTGGTGATCGCTCTCGGCGCTTTTACACCGTGCATTTCTGCCGTAGTTGCGGCCAGGATTACTACCCTGTCTGGCATAAACAAAATGATGAAACCGGCGAACTCGGATTCCAGCCCAGAGACATCAAGGAAACGTCTGCAGAAGAGGAAGACACAGGCTACGGCTTTGTCATGCTCGGTCACTGGAACGAAGAGGACTACCCGGAAACCTGGTTGGACTTCAAGAAAGACCCACCCAAAATAAAGTCTTACTATTCCAAGTTCCGCCCCCAGGAGATTCATGTCCTGCCCAGTGGGGCTCAGCACCTGGAGGGCGCACGAGGCTACTATTTACCTGGCGGTTTTCGTTTTTGCCTGAACTGTGGCCAGGCACATAGCTCCGGACGGGACTGGACCCGACTTGGCTCTCTATCAGCAGAAGGTCGGAGTTCGGCCACTACCACGCTTACCCTGTCGTCACTGAGATACCTTCTGGGTGCGGATAATGAGCTGGCGGATGAAGCCAGAAAGCTGCTTGGATTCAGCGACAACCGACAGGATGCTGCGCTCCAGGCCGGTCATTTCAATGATTTTATGCAAATCCTGCTGGTAAGAGCCGGTGTTCTTGCCTCGCTAGAGCAGCAGGACGGTGCCCTGCTAACCGACCGGGACCTCGCTCAGCACATCTTCAATGCCCTGGGTATGAACAGTGACGACGAAGCCATACGGGCTGACTACCTCCAGAACCCGGATCAACGCATTCCCCGGCTCAAGCGTGATGCCGAAGAAGCCATGCGAAACGTATTGGGCTATCGGGCATACCACGACCTGCGCCGTGGCTGGCGTTTCACAGTGCCGAACCTCGAACAATTAGGTTTGTTGGAAATAGCCTACGACGGACTGACAGAACTGACAGAAGATGACAGCGTTTGGGAAAAGTCCCCCGATATGCTTGCAAAGGCAACCCCTGCAGTTCGTTATCAGGTGTGCAAACTGGTACTGGATGTCATGCGCAAAAACCTGTGCATCCGTACCCGTTATCTGGACCACCTGCAGCACGAGCAGTGGGTAAACCTGGCCGCTACTCACCTTACAGAGAAATGGCAGCCTGGCAGTGCCAGAGATATGGCCAAAGGCAGCCACGCCATTATTGGCAGCAGACCAAAGGGGCGGGAGTTCGACCTCGTGTCACTGGGCAGCCGGTCCCGTCTTGCCCAAGAGCTCAAAAAGCCGGGCATTTGGGGCAATGCTCCTTACGAGCCCCTGAACGATAAGAACTGGCCGGCGCTCATCGAAGCACTGCTTCAGGCACTGGAAACCTACGGATTGATTGAAGCCGAAACCGTCGATAAAGAGCTCAGCGGTTACCAGTTGATTGGGGAAGTTCTAGTCTGGAAACGTGGCAGTGGAACTCCGGAGCGCGATCCCCTGGCACCGGCCATTGCCAACAACCCTTACTTCACCGCGCTCTACCAGGCTGTCGCAGATAGCCTGAAACATCAGCACCATGATTGGTTCCAGTTCCTGGCGCACGAACACACCGCACAAGTTGATCCAGAAGACCGCGAAGATCGGGAACGTGCGTTCCGATCCGGTGAGCTGAGGGTTATGTTCTGCTCCCCGACCATGGAGCTGGGTGTAGATATCAGCTCCCTGAACACGGTCTACCTACGAAACGTTCCGCCAACACCGGCGAACTACGCCCAGCGCAGCGGCCGAGCCGGCCGCTCTGGCCAGCCAGCACTGGTAGTCACCTATTGCGCTGCACAAAGCCCCCACGACCAATATTTCTTCCGCGAACCCAGACGCATGGTGCACGGGCAAGTGACCCCGCCCATGCTGGATCTGGCAAACGAAGAACTGGTCAGCAGTCACCTGTTCGCCACCTGGCTATCTGAAACGGGAACTCGATTACCAGCCGCTATCAACGAACTGATCGACGTAACCGAAGAGGGCATGCCAATCAGTGAGAGCTATGCCGACTCCCTGGCCAACGAAAAGGCGCTTGCCGGTGCCCAACAACGCGGCAAGCGGCTGATGCAGCTGCTCGGCGATGCGCTAGCGCCGGCCCAAGGCGTATGGCTCAACAGCCAGGAGCCGCTGGAAGTAGCTGCATCAGGGTGGGCAGATAAACGCCTTCAGCAGGCCATGGCAAGGCTCAACGATTGCTTCACTCGCTGGCGCGATCTTTATAGATCCACGTTGAAACAGATCGAGGAAGCCAATCGCTTGATGACCAGCCCGGCCAGCAGCAAGCGGGAGCGGGATATTGCAAAAAGGCGCTGGGAGGAAGGTTCCATTCAGTTCAGTCTGCTTCAGGATAACAGCAAGCGGCAGTCAGACTTTGAAACCTACCGTTATCTGGCTGGCCAGGGTTTCCTTCCAGGCTACAACTTCCCCCGCCTGCCGCTGGCGGCCTTTATCCCCGGCACCCGAACCAGTCGGCGGGAAAATCATAACCGTGTCTTGTCACGGCCCCGGTTCCTAGCGATTTCGGAATTCGGTCCGCTCAGTCTTATTTACCACGAAGGCCAGCAGTACAGAGTTAAACGGGTCATTCTCGGCGCCGTGGATCAGCAACAAGTGACAGAGGCCAAGCTACCCGAGCAGCAGGCCAAAATGTGCGGGCATTGTGGTTACGGGCACTTCAACGAACAACTCGACCTGGATCTTTGCGTGGCCTGCCAGACACCACTGTCGGAAGGGAAAATGGTGCACAACCTTTTCCGCATTGAAAACGTGGCCACGCGCCCGGTAACCCGCATCACTTGCGACGAAGAAGAGCGCATGCGCCAGGGCTACGACCTTCGCACCACGCTCCAGTACCCGGAAGAGAATGGTGTTCTGAAAGCTGTGCGCAGCAACATGCAACAGGGCGATGACCCGCTCGCTGAGATGGAGTATGCGCAACAAGCCCACATCTGGCGCATCAACCTGGGCTGGAAACGACGCAAAAATAAAGAAATTGACGGGTTCATGATTGATCCACTCAATGGCACCTGGCTGAAAGACGATGAACAGGGTGGCAACGAAGACAACGAGGCCGACGAACCGGTGAATCAACGCCAGCGTATTTCTCCCTTCGTCACCGATCGGCGCAATGTCCTGGTGCTTCGGCCAAAACTGGCCATGTCACCCACCACGGCAGCCACGCTGCAATACGCGATCAAGCGCGGCATTGAGCTCAACTTCCAGTTGGAAGAAAGCGAGCTGATGGCAGAGCCCCTGCCAAACATGCAAGAGCGCAATGCACTGCTCTTTTATGAAGCAGCCGAAGGCGGTGCCGGGGTGCTTACTCGCCTTGCCACAGAACCCTCTGCGTGGCGCCAGGTGGCTGAAACCGCCCTGGAGCTGATGCACTGGCAGCGACCGGATGACAATGTTGCCTGGCATGAGTTGCCTCAAGACCAATGGCAAGACACCAACACCAGCTGTGAGGCGGGCTGTTATCGCTGCATCCTCAGCTACTTCAACCAACCAGATCACGAAAACATCGACCGCCGCGACCGGGAAGCCCTCCAGTGGCTTGCCCAGTTAACAGAAATGACTCTGGAAACAGGCTCTGGCGGCAATCGGCCAGCGGATCAGGCGGCGCAACTTAAACGAGCCAGCGGAAGCAGTCTTGAGCAAGCCTGGCTGGATGCGCTCCAGCGCTATTCACTGCGTCAACCGGATGCGGCACAGCCTTACCTCAAAGAGTTCAATGTACGGCCGGACTTCGCCTACCGCGATAGCCGGGCCCTGATCTTTGTAGACGGCCCCCATCACGACCACGAAGACCGCCGCATGATCGACCAGCAACAAACACGGGATCTTGAAGACGCGGGCTTCCTGGTGTTGCGCTTCCCCAAAGAAACCAACAGCTGGCCCGCCTTATTTGCGAGCCATCCGGATGTATTCGGCACCATGACTGAACCAGCTAAACGGGAGACTTCCGACTCATGAATGCACCAGCCACCTCACCCGCCTATAACCCGGGCAGCATTGTCAGGGCGCGCGATCGGGAGTGGGTTGTGCTCCCGGAGTCTGCCGGTGACGACCTTTACCTGAGGGCCCTGGGTAGCGGCGATGACGACCGCATCCGACTGCTGGCGGCACTTGAGCGCGTGGAGCAGGCCCTCTTCCCTGCACCGCACCCTGAGGATGCCCGCGAAGGTAACCAGCAGTCCGGCCAATTACTGCGCGATGCCATGCTGCTGAAGCTTCGGGCTGGTGCCGGGCCTTTCCGTGCCATTGGCAACCTGGCATTCGAACCAAGGGCCTACCAACTGGTGCCTCTGCTAATGGCACTCAAACAGGAGGTAGTGCGTCTGCTAATTGCCGATGACGTGGGTATCGGTAAAACCATCGAGGCTGGGCTGATTCTGCGGGAACTGATCGACCGCGGCGAGGTAAAAGGCTTCATTGTGCTTTGCCCGCCCCATCTGTGCGAACAGTGGCAAGAGGAGCTGAGCGAAAAATTCCACCTGCGCCCGGTGATTGTCAGCCGTCACACGGCGGCTAGACTTGAGCGAGGCCTGCTACAAAGCGAATCCCTGTTCCAGCACTACCCTTACACGGTGGTCAGCCTGGACTACATAAAATCCAACCGTCGCCGGGACGAATTCCTCAGCAGCTGCCCCGATTTCGTGATCGTAGACGAAGCCCACACCTGCGCCCAGGGCAGCGGCCAGGGCCGGCACCAACGCTATGCCCTGCTCAAAGGGCTGGCTGAAAAGGCTACTCGCAACCTGCTCTTGCTGACAGCCACGCCACACAGCGGCGATGAGCAAGCCTTCCAGAATCTCCTCGGACTACTCGATCCGGAATTTGCCACACTGACGCGCCTGGACGACAGCCGAAACCCCATTCGCAGGCGCCTTGCCAAGCATATGGTTCAGCGTCGCCGTCAGGATATCGCCGAATGGCAGGACAATACCCAGTTCCCGGATCGCGAGGTGGCTGAAACGGCCTACCGCATGCAAGGCGACTGGATGGGGTTATTCCAGGATGTCGTTAATTACGCCAGAGAGCTGGTAGACCGCGCCGAGGACCTGGACCAATTCCAGCAGCGCCTGCATTGGTGGGCCGCTCTGGCCTTGCTGCGCTGCATATCCTCGTCACCTGCGGCGGCCGTTCGAACACTCCAGAACCGGATAGATCGCTCCATCCAGCCAGAAGCAGACTCCGCAAAAGCGATCGATACTCTGGACGAGCTGGGCAACAGAACCATTCTGGACAGCAGTGACGAAAGCCAGGACGACCTGGAACCCAGTGCCCAGGTTGAAGACGTGCCTTTGCTGCAACAACTGATTGCCCGAGCCGCCAGCCTGCAAGGCCCAAAAGCCGACCCCAAGCTGAAGCAGCTGATTGCCCGGCTCAAACCCATGCTTGAGGAGGGCTACCGACCCGTCATTTTTTGTCGTTACATACCAACGGCGCATTATGTAGCAGAGCACCTGGCCAAGGCGTTCAAGGGGTACAACGTTCAATGTGTCACCGGTGAGCTGCACCCGGCCGAGCGGGAAGAGCGTGTAGAAGCGCAGGCCAACGAGGACGAACCACCCATTCTTGTGGCCACCGACTGCCTGTCAGAGGGTATCAACCTGCAAGAGCATTTTGATGCCGTCATTCACTATGACCTGGCCTGGAATCCCACTCGCCATGAGCAGCGAGAGGGCCGTGTAGACCGGTTCGGCCAGCGCACGCCGGTGGTTAAAGCGCTAATGCTATATGGCGACAACAATCCGGTAGATGGCGCGGTACTGCGGGTGATCATCCGCAAAGCCGAAGCCATCCGCAAAGCACTGGGGGTCAGCGTGCCCATGCCCGAAGACGAAAATCGGGTAACTCAGGCCATCATGCAGACGGTACTGCTCACCCGCGGCCTGGACAGCGGCATGAGCCAGATGGGCCTGGGGCTGGAGGAAGTCGAAACCCTGGACGACATAGAACAGCAAGTGGACGTAAGCTGGGAGAGCGCCCGGGACAAAGCCAAACGCAACCGCACCATCTTTGCCCAGCAAGCCATCCATCCGGAAGAGGTGCTGCCGGAATGGCAGCGTATGCAGGAGGTTCTGGGCAGCCAAGCTGACGTGCAGCGCTTCATCACCAAAGCTCTGGCGGCATTGCGGGCACCGCTTCAACCCCACCGGCAACACTACCGCATGAGCTGGAGTGAACTGCCCGCAGCCATCCAGCAAAGACTGGAAGGCCATGGCATCCGCCGACTGGATCAGATCGGGTTTACGCTACCGTTGCCACGAGATGTGGCTTACATTCACCGCAGCCACCCTCTGGTCACCGTGCTGGCGGATGAACTTGCCGAACGCGCCCTGGAATCGGAAGACCTACCTGCCGCAGACCGCCCCGCCCGCCGGGCGGGTGCCATCACCACCAATCAGGTGGATCAACGCACCATCATCGCCCTGCTGCGTTTGCGCACCAACCTGGTGGTAGAGCGGGAAGGCAATCGCCGGGAAATGCTGGCGGAAGAAGCCGTCACCGTCGTGATGGAAGGCAACCAGATGCCCCGTCAGCTCAGCACAGAGGAAGCGGTGTCACTGTTTAACCTGGATGCGACACAAAATACCACACCCGATGTGCGCGAGCGTGCCGTTAAGCAGGCTCTGGAGCGTCTTCAGGAACAACAAGCGGCTCTGGATGGCATTGCCCGCGGGCATGGCCAACAACTCCTGCAAGATCACCGAAGGGTGCGGGATTCAGAACGGGAGGGCCGCGGTACTTTCCAGGTTAACCCACAACTGCCAGCCGATATTCTGGGCGTGTACGTACTGATGCCAGAGGTAGCGTTTTGAGCACTACAAACAACACCCAAGCCAACCAGAACAGCATTTTTACTCTGGAGGGCGGCCTGTTGCCCGCCGACCTGTTCAACCAATTGGCAGGCCTGCAGCTAAAGGGGCAAACCGCAGCAGACTACAACATTCCCCAGGGCCTGACCCTCCGGGACGAAATCGGCCGCTTCTGGCGAATTGCCCAGGCCAACTGGCAAAACTTTGACCAGCAACGCCAGCGCAGTGACCTTGCCAACCCGACCTCAGCCGCCCAGCACTGGCTGCAGAGCCTGCTGACCCAGGTATTTGGCTTTTCCGACCTGCACGCCTATTCCGAGCCGCAAATGATCGATGAGCGCGGCTTCCCGATTACCCATCATGCCTTCGGTGGCCGGGTACCCATGGTGTTTTGTGCACCGGGCGACAAAGCCCTGGATACCGCCGACCCTCGCTTCGGCCACGAAGGCCGCCGGCGCAGCCCCACCGGCCTGTTGCAGGAATACCTGAACGCCAACGACCAGGCACTGTGGGGCCTGGTCAGCGATGGCCAACGCCTTCGTATTCTGCGGGACAACCCGTCCATGACCCGCCCTGCTTATATCGAAATAGACCTGGCCACGTGCTTTGCCGAGGAACAGCTGCCAGAGTTTCGTATTCTTTGGCTGCTGCTCCCCGCCAGCCGCTTTCAGCCGGGCACCAATAACGACGGCGAAACCAGCCCCAGTCACTGCTGGCTGGAACAATGGCGCGCCGAGGCAGAAGAACAGGGCGAGCGGCTGCTGGACAAGTTGCGCGTGGGTGTTACCGAAGCCCTGGGTGCATTGGGTAACGGCTTTCTGCGTCACCCGCAAAACGACGAACTCCGCCAGCAGTTTGAATCCCGTGAGCTGGATGCTCAAACCTATTACCAGGAATTGCTGCGCATGGTGTATCGCATGCTCTTCCTGCTGCGGGCAGAAGCGCGGGACCTGCTGCATCCGGAAGGGAGTGACCCACTGGCCCGGGAGCGCTATCGGGAAGGCTACAGCCTGGATGTGCTGCGCCGGGCGGCCCGCAAGCCCCATCGCTTTGAAGCCCGCCATCACGATCTCTGGCTGACAGTGCAACACACCATCAACGGCCTGGCTACCGGCCAACCCTTGCTGGCACTCCCGGCCCTGGGCGGCCTGTTTGGCAATGATCAGTGCCCCAACCTCGACAACGCACTGATTGATAACCAGTCACTGCTAAAAGCCATCAAGGCCCTTACCTGGCACCCCAGCGAGACCAGCAACAGCCTGGTGGCCACTGACTACGCCAATATGGATGCCGAAGAGCTTGGCTCGGTGTACGAAGCCCTGCTGGAGCTGGTACCGGCCATTAACACCACGCCCTGGCAGTTCAGCTTTATCGGCCTGGATGAAAACACCACCACCTCCGGCAACCTGCGCAAGCTGACCGGCTCCTACTACACGCCGGATGTGCTGGTGCAGTCGCTGATTGATACCGCCCTCAAACCAGTGATTCGCGAGCGCCTGGTGGATAACCCGGACGAACCGCGCCAGGCCCTGCTCGACCTGCGCGTGGTAGACCCGGCCTGTGGCTCCGGCCACTTCCTGCTGGCGGCCACCCGCACCCTGGCCCGGGAGCTGGCGCAACTGGATGCCGAGGGCAGCGAACCCACACCTGCCCAGTTCCAGCACGCCCTGCGCGAGGTAGTACAACATTGCATATTCGGGGTAGACGTGAACCCCATGGCCGTGGAGTTGTGCCGCACCGCACTGTGGATGGAAGCCCTGGAACCCGGAAAACCGCTGACCTTCCTCGACAGCCACATCCAATGTGGCAACGCTTTGGTGGGCGTGTATGACCCCGCCGTGCTGGAAACCGGCATACCCGACGATGCTTTCAAAGCCCTGGAGGGCGACGACAAGGCGCTACTGAAAGACCTGAAGAAGACCAACAAACAACAGGCCCAAACCCTGGCGATTGATTTGCGCATCAACGCCCAGCAACTCGCTGCCGTGGAGGAACTACCGGAAGAATCCCTGGATGAGGTGCTCAACAAGCGTCAGCAATGGCAGGCCGCCCAGCAAAGCCAGGAAGCCCGTCGCGCCCGACTATTGGAAGACCTGTGGACCGCTGCGTTCTTTGTCCCGAAGAACCAGGGCTACGCCAACCGCATTCCGGATAACGGTGCGCTGAAGGCGGCCCACCGGGGTGAACTCAGCCCAGAAGTGGAAGCGGAAGTACGGCTGCGTGCAGAACAAAACCGTTTCTTCCACTGGCCACTGCAATTCCCGGAAGTATTCAACCGGGGCAACGCAGGTTTTGATGTGGTGCTGGGCAACCCGCCTTGGGAGCGCATCAAGCTTCAGGAACAGGAGTTTTTCGCCTCCCGGTCCCCTGAAATCGCTACGGCACCCAACGCTGCAGCCCGCCGAAGAATGATTCAGGCGCTGGAGTCGAGCAACAGCGAACATGATCAAGCCCTGCACCGGGACTTCTTTGAAGCTCGACATGCCGCTGAAGCTGCCAGCCAGTTTGTGCGCGGCAGCACACGCTTTCCATTGACCGGTACCGGTGATGTCAATCTGTATGCCCTGTTTGCCGAGTTGGCGTTGAACCTGACCGCCAGCCGTGGCCGAGCCGGTATCATCGTTCCTACAGGCATTGCTACGGACGACAGCACCAAGGCTTATTTTGAAGCCCTGGCTTCCGGCAAGCGATTGGCCAGTTTGTTCGATTTCGAGAATCGCGAAGGACTGTTCAAAGGGGTACACCGTAGTTACAAATTCAGCCTTCTAACCATCGCTGATCAGATTGATCACGCGGACCTGATGTTCTTCTCCACCCGGATTGAGCACCTGGACGACCAAGAGCGGCTGTTCCAATTGTCTCCGGAAGACTTCGCCCTAATCAACCCGAACACCCGCACCTGCCCGGTGTTCCGGGCGAAAAAAGACGCGGAGCTGACTCGTAAGCTGTATCGCCAAGCGCCGGTGTTGATGCAGGAGAACCCTGAAACCAATCCTTGGAATATCAAGTTCCAGGCGATGTTCCACATGTCCGCCGACAGCGATCTGTTCCGCACCTATCAGCAACTCGACGATCAAGGCGCCCAGCTCGAAGGCAACCAATTCCACCTTGATGGCACCCGCTCCCTGCCGTTGTACGAAGCCAAAATGGTGCACCACTACGACCACCGCTTTGCGACCTACGAAACTGACGGCGAAACCACCCGCGACACGACGGTAGCGGAAAAACGGCAGTCTGGTTACGCCCCGCTTCCCCGGTACTGGGTGGAAGAGCGTGAGGTATTGCTGCGCACCGCCGATATGCCCCGTGCTGTGCTGGATGGCCTGAAAAAGCAGGACACCGCCAAGTTGGAGGAAGGCCTGCGCCAATGGTTGGCGGGCCAGCTGCTGATCAGAGAGCAGTTTGAAGAAGCCTCGCAACTGCTGGGTAGCCAAGTAACCAAGCGCGGCACCACCGGCAACCTGTTCCAAACCGCCGAGTTCACCAAAAATGGCCTGGCGGCCCGCAAAATGGCTGAAGATCATCCGATGACCGATGCGGAGCTGGATGACTGGCTATCAGCTTTTGCGGCACAACAGAATTACGTTTCGCTGGTAGAAGGTCGGCTGGAGAGTCGAAGTCCTAAGTACCTGATCGGATGGCGGCGGAATGCCCGCTCCAATGACGAACGCACTTTGATCTCTGGCTTGCTTCACCTTACCGCTGCTGGCGACAGCCTGTTCATTATGAAACCCAAGGCCACTCCATCTCGCTACGCAGCTCTATATGCATCGCTGAACTCGATTGTCACTGACTGGGTTGCCCGGCAGAAGCTCGGTGGCGTCAACTTTAGTTTCTATTACATGGAACAGCTTCCGATACTCCCACCAGAGGCTTACGGTGAAGAGGACTTGGATTACATCACCCCACGTGTTCTAGAACTCACCTACACCAGCCACGATCTCGCGCCCTTCGCCCGCGACCTGGGCTACGATGGCGAGCCGTTCGGCTGGGACCCAGACCGCCGGCACCAATTGCGCTGCGAACTTGATGCCTACTATGCCAGGCTGTATGGGCTAACTCGGGACGAACTGCGCTACACCCTCGACCCCGCCGAGGTGATGGGGCCAGATTATCCATCCGTCACCTTCCCTGGCCTCAAGCGCAAGGAAATCGCCGAGCACAGCGAATACGTAACCCAGCGCCGGGTACTGGAAGCCTTTGATCAACTTTCCGCAACCGAAGGAACTCCGTCATGAGCCAGTACAATTCCCGTCATGACATCAAAGCTCTGCTTGAGGCCGCCCAGCTCTGGAAGGACCAATGCCTCCTGGATGACGGCCCTCTGCTGGGTGATGGCAAGTATTGGAGCACTGACAAGCTGACGGAGTTGGATCAACGCTTTATCCAGAACCCCCAGGAAGGCGATGAAAGTTACTTCGACAAACTGGCGCTACAGCTGTCGGATGCCTCCCCCGAGGCCATCAAACTGATGGCAGAGCTGAACTGGTTGTTGCTGCTGTTCTCCACCAACATCAAGCCCGGTACCAAGCGGGATCTGGTGCGCAATATCTGGGAATTATCCGGCGACACGCTAACAGAAAGCTGGCTACTGGAAGACGCGACCCTCTCAGGAGCAGGGAGTACAGGTACTGGCTACAACACCTTGCGGTGGCGTGAGTTAGTGTTCCTGATCGAAATAATGAAAGCTTTAAAGGCCCTGGCACCCGAGGCCCAACGCCAGACACTGGAAAGTCCCTGGTCCTTTGCAGACTGGCTGGAAAGCATTCCCGATGCCAAGGCAAGACAGTTTCGCCATATCATCTGCTTCCTGCTCTTTCCAGATCACTTTGAGTCCATATCCGTGGGCAGTGACAAAAAAGAAATAGCCCGGGTGCTCGGCGACCTACCCAAAGCCAAGCTCAAGGCAATGAGCAACCGGGAAGTGGATGAAACGCTGCTGGAGATACGCAAACAGTTGGAAGAGCAGGAGGAGCAAGGCGTTGATTTCTACGCCTCACCCTGGGTCGACCAATGGCGCCCCTCGCCTCGGGTATGGCTAATGGCCTGGAACCCGGAGAACTGGGAGTGGAAGTCCTTTCAGGATGACCGGCTTCGGGTGGCCCGTGGGGAGAACGTCACTCTACCCTGGCGCACCGCTTCCAAGCAGTTAAAAGAGGGCGACACCGCTTACCTTGTGAGACTGGGTGAAGAGCCGAAAGGCTTGGTCGCCCGTGGCACAGTGACTAGTGAACCCTATGAAGATGCCCACTACGACTCGGATTTGGCGGACAAGGGCGAGAAAGCACTATATGTGGACATCACACTGACCGATCTGCGAGATCCAAAGGCAGAGCCCTACATCAGTCTGGCGGACCTGAAAGCCGGCACTGTGGATAGCCAGAACTGGACACCGCAAGGCTCTGGTATCGAAATCAAACCCAGGTCCGCGAAGCTCGTGGCGGGCCTCTGGAACAAGTTGCCGCCTGTAAAGGTGATAGAGGCTAATCAGCCTACGTCTCGGCAACAGGCCATCAATATCGGCAGACCGGTGAATCAGATTTTCTACGGGCCACCCGGCACAGGCAAAACCCATCATTGGCGTAATCACATCCAGCCAAAATACGAACGGGCCGCCAGCCAGGTCTCAACGGGCGAATGGCTGGAGGAGCAGTTGGCCAATACGTCCTGGTGGGAGGCCGTGGCGCTGGCCCTCGCAGACCTGACCCAGAAGGGGAAAAGTGCAACGGTCAACGAACTGTTGCTGCACCCTTACTTCAAGGCAAAGACTCGGGTGCAAGGCCGTGTTGGCAGCAATAACCTCCGCGCCCAGTGCTGGGCTGCATTGCAGAGCCACACGGTAATGGAATCGGAAACCGTCAACTACTCACCGGATAAACGCCAGCCTCCGCTTATCTTTGACAAGAAACCCGGTGGACAGTGGATCTTCGCCGGCGATTGGGAGGAAGCCGGGGAAGGCCTGCGCGAGCAGCTCAAGAAACTGCAGTCAGGGCCTCAAAACGAGGAAACGCGGATCAAACGCCACCTGACAGTGACCTTCCACCAGTCTTACAGCTACGAGGACTTCGTGGAAGGAATCCGGCCCCAAACCACCGCCGAAGGCGGCATCAGCTATGAAGTACGAGATGGTCTGTTCAAAGCTTTTTGTAACCGGGCTCGGCAAGATCCGATTCAACGCTACGCTTTGTTCATTGATGAAATAAATCGGGGCAACATCTCCCGTATCTTTGGCGAGCTGATTACCCTGATCGAGGCCGACAAACGGGCCTGGTGGGATGAGGAAGGCCACCTGGTGGACGGCATGGAGATTACGCTGCCCTATTCTGGTGAACGCTTTGGTGTGCCGAAGAACCTGGATATCTACGCCACCATGAATACGGCCGACCGCTCGATTGCGCTGATGGATGCAGCGTTGCGCCGACGGTTCCGTTTCATAGAGCTAATGCCAGAGCCCAAACAGATAACCGGCAACCAGGGGGATGGTTACATACCGGATGGCGAGGGAGGCCTGCTGAGCCTGCGCGACTTGCTGAGTGCCATTAACCTGCGCCTGCGTTATCTGTTGCACCGGGATCAAACCTTCGGTCACGCGTACTTTATGGAGGTGAAGGATATCGACAGCCTGCGCCACGCGATGGTCTACGACATCATCCCCATGCTGGCGGAATACTTCTACGACGACTGGCAGCAGATTCGCAGAGTACTGGCGGACGACACCGCGCCGGCGGAGCATCAGATTATTACCCGCAAGCTACTAGACCCTGGGCTGCTGTTTGCCGGCTCGGACGTGGATATGCCAGAAAAGCCTGACTTCCGGGTGAAGCAGCCAGGCGATATCACACCGGATGCCCTGCGTAAGATCTATGAATCACTGGAAATGCCGGCGTGAAACTGGTCAGCGCAGTTGAGCATGGCTGGCTGAGTATCGGCAATGAAGGTGACCTGACGGCGCAGGAAGCTGATGCACTGGCCACCGCGGAGAGTGTGCTCCCCAAGAATTGCCTTGAGTGGAGCCGCAATAGGGTGAAATTCAGGCAGTTCTGTGGTGTTGTGCAGGTTCAACAAGTGCTGCAGATTGAGATTCTGCCGAAGGTATTTCCCCATCAGACACCCGAGCAGCAGCGCACCACGCTGATTGAAATGCTGGATACCGCCGGCGACATCGAAGGGCTGAGTGCCCAGCAAGCGGGCCTGGGAACCAGCAATCACCGACTTCTGGATGTATTCATACGCCACTTTTTGAGGTTGCTTGAAGCTCAGCTTCAACAGGGGCTGCTCCGGGACTATCGGGATGTGGAGGATATGCTCGACCAAGTTCGAGGCCGGATTGACCTGATCCGCCAGCAGCGGGAGAACCTGTTCAAGCCTCAGCGTCTGGCTTGCCGTTTCAATGAGCTGGTGGTGGATATTCCCGTGAACCGCCTCCTGCATACAGCGCTGCTGTGTATGACCCATCTGGCAAGCTCGCCCATGCTTCGCCAACACATTCAGAGTGTGCGGATGCGCTTTGGCGGCATCGGTGTCATTCACAAAGGCGATCACCTGCCCCGCGCCGACGACCTGAACCGGATGCAGCGTCGCTATGCCAGTGTGGTGGAGCTGGCTCGACTGTTTATTGACGGCCAGTACCTGGATGCCCGGGCCGGCCAGCAGCAGGTTTACAGCCTGCTCTTCGACATGAACCAGCTATTCGAGCGCTTTGTAGCCGTCAAACTTAGGCCAACAGCCCGAAAGATGGGCCTGCGCCTGATGGAGCAAGGTCCACGCAGGTACCTGGGCGAAGATGACTCCGGCAAAGGCCGGCTTCTGATGCGCCCAGATATCAGCTTATTGGATGACCTGAACCGGCCGGTAGCCATTCTGGACACCAAGTGGAAACTGCTGGAATCCAGTAACCCTCTGGCTTCTCTCTCCTCCGCAGATCTCTATCAACTGAGTACTTATGCTAGCGCCTACCGCTGTGACCAGGTGATGCTATTGTATCCGGAGCAATCGGGTTTTCGGGGGGAGTACCAGATGAGCTTGAACCTTGCTCGCCCCGTTACACTTAATGTTCTCGCAGTGCCTTTAGATGGAAAGGGGCTCTCGCTATCGGTTCGAAACGTAGCGGAATTCATGTAGAAAGCGATGCAAAGACTACAGCGTTCATGCTAATGATCGGAGAAGCCGATATGAAGAAGGAAACCAAGACTAAAGATGAACTTCACACCGAAGTCATTAATGCAGCTATAGAACTGTTTGAGGGAGACAAGGAAAGGGCCGAACTCTGGCTTTCTGCATCTCTCCCTGCGATCGGCACCGAGATTCCCATCCACTACATTGATACCCCCGAGCGAGTCCAACAGCTACTCGACATTATCGGCCGGCTCGAACACGGGGTATGGACATAGAAATCGTGCCCATTTGTCACGACGCTGTTAGAGATACTCTGGAAGTAAATTACGGATATTGACCAACACCGAAGGAAGCGAAACCCTCTTGCATCCACATGAAATATAAGTATAAAACCAAATGCCAACAATGACTGCGAGCTCAATGGATAGCATGCTACAAGTGATTCTGGACACCGCTTCTCACGTGACTGCAGAGATCTTATCCCACGAAGTTACCGTCGTGGTTTGCCTCGCGATACTTGCATGGGGCGCAATCGCAACGTTTAGATTTCATCGTCGATTTAGCCCCCTCCTTCGGGACTTCCGAGAGAGACATGCTCTGTTAGAGCAAAAGTGCGAAACCGAAGAGGGGTTTGCAGAGTTCTTCGATGAATTGGATGAGAGCTTTCGCGAAAGCCCCGTTCTACGGCACTCTTGGCACGAATTCACCGAGACATTGATCCTTCCCGAGTTCGGCATGGAAGATGATGCGCCCTCCGTGAGAAACACGGCATCTCCCGACCGCTTCTTCAACCGTTACACCCTTTTGGAGCCACGCCTTAACCTTCGGCTCTACAACACCCTGCCAAATTTGTTCACCGGCGCCGGTATTCTTGGCACTTTCGTCGGCCTGGTTTACGGCATTTCACAGGCCAGCGGCGGCCTGGCTTCAGGCGATATCGAAGAAGCCCAGGTGGCCTTATCTTCTCTATTGAACGGGGCATGGCTGGCTTTTATGACGTCAATATTTGGTCTTGCCACTTCGCTGATGTTCTCCTACTGGGAGAAGCACCGAATTCACCAGTTCGATCAAACATGCAGTGATTGGGTGGAAGCACTTGATAAACGCCTGCAAAGAGTCACCCCTGAGAAGCTGGCCAATGATTCCCTGCTGGAGTTGAGGCAGCAATCCAACACACTTACTCAGTTCACCAATGATCTGGCTTTCCAGATTGGTGAGCAGTTCAACTCTCAGGTCACGAGCCGCCTCACTCCCGCCCTGGATGCTCTGTATGGAGAGATTCATGCCTTAAGGACCGAGCAGCAGAATGCCAGTGAAGAGGTTCTACGCGGGATAGTTGATCAGTTCTCGAAGACCATTTCTGCCTCTGCCGGCAAAGAAATGGAAGCGTTTGCTGAGACGGTCAAGACCATGGGCCAGTCGCTGGAGAGCCAGATCAGTGCTATGTCAGAGAACCACGAACGCATGCAGGCTGAATCTCAGCAGACTATCGAATCGCTCTCTGAGACTTTCCGTGAGAGTAGTCGGCGATTGAACGAAGAACTGGCAGATGCCGTGAGAAACCTCGTCTCTGAAATCAGCCAAACAGTTGCCGATATGACGCAAGAGCTTCGCTCGGCCACTGAAACCACCACCAGTAACATGCGGCATATTGTGGAGAGCTTCGACATCTCTGTTGGCAATCTCCGAAGTACTATCGAAACTATGCGTGATTTGACCTCCAACTCGGAGAGTCTCGCCGAACAAATGTCCGAGCTACTTGAGGGTGTTGATCGCTCACATCAGGCCATTTCCGATGTGATTGGCCACTTAGATGCCGTTGGCTCAGGTATTCAGGATTCTGTATCTACACTAAGCACGGCCGGTACCGGAATTGAAGAATCAGTGACGCGGCTTGAAAAGTCGAATCAAACGGTCGTGGCAGCGCAGGAACAGACTCGCCAACTGTGGGACAACTACGAACAGCGCTTTGCTGAGGTGGATCAATCCTTGGCGAAAGTCTTTGATTCTCTGCAAGACGGGCTATCCGATTACGCGAAGGCTACTGATAGCTATGTGCAGGGCTTGGATGAACATACGGCAAGCATTGTGAAGCAGCTTGCTGGTGCTGTTAATCAGCTAGAGGATGTCCTATCCGAGTTCAGCGAAGAGGTTGTTGAGCGCACATGATGGACCCGGCACGTTCAAGAGCTACGGAGGACGAAAGTTCAAATTACATGATGTCGGTTTCAGACATCATGTCTGCCTTGCTCTTTGTATTCATTATTACACTGATGGCTTTTGTCTTGAACTTTCAGCAGGCGCACAGCGAGCTTGAGGATACGCTCGGGCGATACACCGGTCTTGAGGACCTCCGAGAGCAAATGCTTAAAGAAATAGAGCAGGAGCTCGAAGCGCGGGATATCGAAGTTGCCGTTGACTACAAGCAAGGCGTTTTAAGACTTGACGAAAGGGCCATACGGTTTGAGCTGGCAAGCTCTGAACTGCGTGGCCAAGCAACAGAAAACGCCAGGCTAATCGCTACGGTGCTGAACTCCGTTTTGCCATGCTATACAGCCCTGCCAGATGCCAGAGCAAGTGCGCTCAATTGTGCCCCTGAAACTCTCCATACTCTCGAATCCGTATTCGTTGAGGGCCACACCGACAATGTGCCGATGCTAAGAAACGGTGAGGACCATAATTGGGATTTGTCGGCGCAGAGAGCGATACGAACATACCGTGAGTTTCTAGTCGCCGCGTCCGGGCTGGCATCGCTCTTCAACACTCGCAATCAGCCCGTGTTCAGTGTAACGGGATACGGTGATTCTCGGCCCGTGCCGGGGCATGAACACGATGTCCCGACAGCCGATCCAAGAAACCGTCGAATCGACCTTCGCTTTATTATGGAAACTCCAGACTCCTCAGCACCGGAAGTACTCAAAAATATCAGTGCGGAGTCTGGCGAATGACTGCTGAGTTGAAAGGGCGATTCAATATTTCGCTGCGCAAGCGAATCGGAATGTCTCCTCCTATCCTCAGTGAGTCGAAGCTAGCCGCAGCTAACATCTACATAAAGCGTTTATTAAACGCGGTAGAGGTTGATCTTCCCCAGCAGGAAGATATTCAAGCTGTTGCCGACAAGATTTGGACCCACTACACGGGAGGGCCAGATACTTGGTCCTTTAAGCCAAGAGCTTTGAGATTGAGTGCGTGGGCCCTTTTCGCCAGCCCAAAAGCCAATCCTGGTTCCTACTTAATCGCGGAACCCGGACTGCTGGAATGGTATGAAACAATTTGCCGAACTCGCTTTCGGGCAAGAGCCGTCATAGCTCTGGTACACAGTTATCTTTTCAATTTTGGTGAATCAAACCAACACCAGGAGAAACTGCGGCAATTATGCAAAAAAGCCATCGAATGGGGCGATTCACCAAAACTAGAACGGCAAAAAATGTTGGTGGATAAGTATCGGTTACTCGAACCCGATGGCCCGGAGGTACTATCTGAGAGCTTTGTGCATTCATCCAAAAGCGCCGCGGAGTTTATACAGGAAATTGGCATGGGTGCTGGCTTATCCGGCGCTGGCTACTTGAGGGAAACGGCACTAAACATTGGAAAGAGCACCCGTCGTCGTCTAAGTCAACGACAACTCACCATCCGCGAATTGGACCGAGTATTAGACTTTCACTTCGTAGACACATCTGCCCGAAAATTCTTCCGAAGCTCTGCGGGAGACCAGTCCGAGCTAGCTGAAAATTTGCTGCTGCCATTTGCTGAGGATGATCCGGAACCGGACATTCAACACCTACTCAAGAATTTCCTTATTCAGCACTGGGGAGACCCAAGACTGGACAGGTCAAACTGGCGGAGGGTTTCCGACACAGCTCAGGCAGTGTTGCGACGCTGGCTGGTAAAGGAGACTCTGGAAGACTTTTTCCGGTTGCTAGATCACCAGAGCCAATTCTATGAGGATGCTGACCGGCAATGGCGCTACCGCAGCGCATTTTGGCAGGCTTATCTGAGGGGTGGATTTATTACCGATGCATGGGTGGCGATTGGGTACCGGGTTCGGGAGGATGCGAATAAGTTCCTAAAAGCATCATCTATTCGATATGGAAATCTTAAGTCCGGCGATGGAGCCCGTCCAGATCATGCCGTCTTGATTTTGCGGGTGGGGTCACTGGTTGTGGTTGAGTGGAGCCATTCTGCGAAATGCAGGATTTGGTTGGCAGACGATGAACAAGTGCCTCAGTTCTATCGAAAGCAATACCAAAGACAAGAGCTTGTTACTGGATCGGATTATGAACAGATCCACCATTCAGCAGCTACCGGGAGTTGGCAGGGAAGCTTGGCCAACTATATTAAGCGGCGCACTGGGATCAAAATGGGCTTAAGGAGCTTGATGCCGAATGACTGATACAACGCGGGTTTTCAGAAAGTTTGGTGGTTTTTTGTTCCGTGTCGAGAATGACGTTGAACAGCCTTTGTTACGGGCCCTTGTTGCAGAAGATGAAGCCCAGAGCACTGCAGAGGGCATTTTTGTTCCTGACGCTCGCATTGCCAGTTTTGCTCCCTGGGAATTAAAGCAGCTTGGTCTACCCCCGGCAGCACCTTTCAGACTCCAGGTTCGCGGCGAAGGAGCCATCGCTACAGAGGGGTTCCGCTTATTGGTTGGTTTACTTCGGTCTGATGGCCGGCCGGTTACAGGCGGCAGAAGGGATGGAGTCGTTTTTAAGTCGGGCTCTCGTGAATATCTTCTCCTCAATCCACTTTATGAGGTGTTGGAGAAGGCCTCAAGCTTTTCGGCTGCCTCTACAATGGATGAAAGGATGTCACGCTGGTGTGACCTACGCGACCTCTTGCCTGAGGGCTCCGTAGTAGACCGTCAGCTTCAGACAATCAATCTTGTTAGGGGCGATGCGTTCACTCTGGATATTAAGCCAGGGGCTGATTTTGATCCTGTTCTACTGACCATTTCCAATATCGATGCATCTGATGAACGTGATGAAGACCGCGAGCCATCAGAAGCTCTCCCAGAATCTAGCCAAGAGACTTTTTCTGAAAGATTTGCGAAAGGACAAAAGGTCAACGGCCACTATGCATTGGGCGGTGGCTGGTACGTAACCCTGCCCAAGGAAACCCGATCGGCCCTAGAAGTAGTTAGAGAGATCAAACGGAGTCCCCTGAATGAGCGGCAGGCTTTTATTGCAAACCCGCATGCTGTCCTAAAGGATCATCTGAAAGACACCGTAGACGAGAAGATCATAGACTCCCTTTTCCTCGAACAAGAGCAATTCTTAAGCAGTCGCATTAAATGCCTGGGGGTGTGGCAGCCCAAACTGTGTGCTTATGTCCCCAACAAGGAAATGGAATGGATTCCTGAAGATGTTGTTGCTTTTTCCGGTAAACAGCTTGTTGGCGTGTCAATTGACAATAACTACTTCAATATCGCGCTCGACGATGCGCCTCAAATCGTTGCAGAGATAGAGCAAGCCAGAGCTGAGGGAAAACAAACCGTTACTTACTCTGGACAGTCGATTCCGGTGAGCGAGGAGTCTCAAGCAGCTCTGCGAAGACTCACGGAAAAGAAATCATCCAACCCGGCAACAAAGCAGACTGAAGATGAGAGCGAGACCGGTCCCGAGGAATTGGTTCCAGTATTAATCGATAATTTGGAAGAGCTAGGCTTTACGGCCAACAAACGCACGACTTCAGTGAGCCCTGGGGGCCTGCCCTCATCTTTAAAAACGACAACACTTTACCCCCACCAGGAACAAGGTATCCATTGGCTTCAGTCATCTTGGGCTGAGGGTATGCCTGGGGTCCTACTCGCGGATGATATGGGCTTGGGCAAAACCCTTCAGGTGCTTACGTTTTTGTCATGGCTGAAGGAACAGATGGAATCTGGCGCGCAGGATGAGAAGCCTTTCTTGATTGTTGCCCCAACGGGACTCTTGAAAAATTGGGAGAAAGAGGAAAAAACTCATCTATTGTCGCCAGGGCTTGGCACACTCATTCGTGCCTATGGTAAAGATTTAAAGGCTTTAGAAGAGCAAGGCTCTTACCATCGGACTCAAGCATTGCGAGAAGCCGACTGGGTACTTACAACATATGAAACCTTAAGAGACCGAATCCATAATTTTCTCCCCGTCGATTGGGCCGTAGTTGCCTTGGACGAGGCCCAGAAAATCAAAAATCCGGCTTCTAGAATGACTGACATGGCCAAGAGTCTCCAAGCCGATTTTACTATCGCAATTACGGGCACACCTGTAGAGAACTCCCTACAAGATCTCTGGTCTATCATGGATGCCGCACATCCCGGCCTTTTGGGCGCTCTTAAAGACTTTCGCAATGTTTACCAGAAACCAGCAGAAGAAAAAGGCGAAGTGGAACGGGCGCGCGAACTCCGCAGGGTACTCGAAGAGCAAGTCAGCCCTCCGGCCATCCTTCGCCGAATGAAAGATGAGCACCTGAGAGGCCTACCTGAGCGCCGTGAGCATGTAATAAAGGAACATATGCCAGAAGCACAGGCTGGTGCCTACTCCGAATCCATGAACGTTGGGGCGCAGAACAAAGGCCGTGCAGGGGGAATGCTAGAGGCAATTCAGAGTCTGCGAAAAGTTTCGCTGTTAGCCGGCGATCTTTCAGAAAAAGGCCTTACAAATGAATTGGTCGCAAGTTCCGCAAGGCTGTCAGCCACAATGAGGGTTCTTGATCAGATCAAAGCTAAAGGCGAGAAGGCTTTGATTTTTATCGAGTTCATTAACCTTCAGGAAGCCCTGATACCGTACCTGACGAGCCGATATAGTCTGGACATGCCGCCCTTGCGCATCAACGGGAAAATCAACTCCCAGGCAAGACAAAAAATGGTCGATGATTTCCAAACCAGGTTGCCTAACGAGTTTGATGTAATGTTGATCTCGCCCAAAGCCGGAGGCGTTGGGCTAACTCTTACAGCAGCAAACCACGTGATTCACCTTTCGAGATGGTGGAACCCGGCTGTAGAAGATCAATGCACCGACCGGGTGTACCGTATTGGGCAGGCACATGATGAAGTGCATGTTTATTATCCACTCGCCATCCATCCCGATGCTGGCGAACATAGCTTTGATCTAAATCTACACAAACTTCTTACCCGGAAAAGGGAGCTCAGCCACAATGTATTGGCTAGCCCAGAAGTAACAAAAGAGGAGCTTGGCGAACTGTTCCGGAGCACTTTCGGTAATATTTGAAGCCTGGAGGCTGACATAGATGCAGATTCACTGTTAACCGGCTTTAAGATAGATGATTTCTCGCGTGGGGTTTATTGCCCAGAATGGCGTGGTTGCCGCAGCTGTTCTTGCGTGTCAATGGCCATTTATTTTGACCCACCTTTGGCCAATAAAATTGACCCACCTTTCATAGTCTAGCTTGTTGTCTTCTGCT
>MDTG01259766.1_pt1 | contig 25347 bp, 34 predicted proteins | sample 811421 | NCBI WGS metagenome assembly MDTG01 (sample SAMN05326645, study PRJNA326480) | marine metagenome | isolation source: seawater | place: Pacific Ocean: South East | collected 2011 | reverse complement strand
TCAGCGCTAGAAAAGTTAGCCGCCGGCCTGACCGACACTAGTGCATACAAGAACCCAACTGCCAGCCCGATCCCCGGTGAGCTCGGTGCTGCCGAAATGGATGATGCCCCTGACGTTCCAGCAATGATCGCCGAGTATGCGCGTCTCATGAGAGAGCGCCGTGCTGGTTATTTTGACTCAGGCGGAGGCCAGCGGGAAGTCGGTGGCTCTTCATTCGAGGAAGCACAGGACGATGCGAAAGAGCATGGCAAGGCCTACTTTGTACGCAGGGACAACAAGGTGGTCGAATTTGACGGTGACGGCAACGCCAGTATGCTAAGTATTAACGGCAAGGAAGCCTTCGATCGCAATGACGGCACCGTGCACTACGTCGGGAACCTGTAATAGTATAAATAGTCTGGGATGTATACTTATTAATATGGGGGTATACGAATGACAAGACTATTAACGCTGGGACTCACCGTCCTGCTGAGCGCCTGTACGGCGCAAGTGAAGATCACGGGGGACACTGCACCGCCACCCGAACCGAGCCCGATCACCTGGACCGATTGCAGTCAGAACGTGGGTGATCATCCGTGTGACATGATTCTGAGCGACCAGCACGCGGAGCGCTGGAGCCTCTATGAGGGTTGGGGTAACATCCAAGTGCTTGACTTTTCGACGGGCTGGTGTGGTTACTGCAATGCCTCGGGGTCGACGCTGCAGAGCATCCAAGACGAGTACACGCCCTGGGGTGTCCAGTTTATCACCGTGTTAATTGAAGACACGCAGGGCAACCCGGCGTCACCCGAATTCGCGGCCGCTTGGGCCGAGCACTACGGAATCCGCGCGCCAGTGGTTGCAGGGGGACGAGGATTGATCTCTGATGATCCGAATGAGGGATGGCCTATAAACGGATGGCCTCGCTACTTCTTTATCACCAGGGATCTTCGGCTAGGCTCTGTCCAACCCGGTTACAGTGATGCGGGACTGCGGGCTACTGTGGACGCCATGCTTGCGGCAGAAGCTGAGTCTGAGTGAGAACGACCCGAGGGGTCGTACTCATGAATTGTAAAATCGAAAAGTAAGTGCAGCTCCGGCACGGCCGGGAAAAAATTTTCGAAAAAGTAAGTGCAACTCCTTGAGGCATGCCTCGATAAAATCCGGAAAAGAAAAAAAGAAAATCCTATTTATGTTTAAATTGGAAGGCATAGTGAAAATCACAAGAAGACAACTAAAAAGAATTATTCTAAGAGAATTTAAAGCCACAGGTGAATTCAATGACAGCGTTAATTTAAATTTTGACGACTTGGATGTGACTGACGGTGGTGACTTTCCACCTGTTGAAGAGCCGCAAAAAGGCGGTGGTGGCGGCGGTGGAAAGATTCACCAGCTTGTCCGTGTCAACTTCGAACCGGGTAAAGAGTTCGATCCTGCTTCTTATACAAAGACACCTATTGATATGAGCCCGGGCTCGTATTTTAGTAAAATGAGGGACATCTACAATTCATTCTCAAATCAAACAAAAAATGCGCTTTATCAAATGTATCCGGGTGGGGCGTCTAAAGATGACGAGGATGATACATGGCTTTTTCGTAATGCATACACTAATTTACTAAACGGCATGGATGATGCTGTTCCTGAAGGCAGAGACTATGAGTACTTTACTATTTTTCATCCTAAGTACGCTAGTCATGGCGGTGAAGATGGTGCTAACGTGACAAAGGCTTTAAATTTATACCGGTCTGTGACAGGATACACACCTGACGAGGCCTTGCTTAATGAGTATGAGATTATTATGCACAGCGCATCGGCTATGTACTAATAATACTAATTAACATTATAGTTATTCACAAAGGAGTTGATATTATGTTAGAATTATTAAAAGACGGATGGGACTTGGTTGTAACACTAATAGTTTCAATTTGGGATATCTTAGGAGGTGCAGTTAATCTTGTCATTATTGATGATCCATTTTGGCGCGGGGTTGAGTTAACCCTGATGGCCTTGGTCATTTGGAATAATCGTAAGGAGCTCATACAGCTTATTGATCGGATCCCCTTACTCGGCGGCTTGGTTGCTCGTGGACTTGAATTAACTGAGTCTGCTGCTGAATACTTGCTTGACAAATCACACGGACTTTGGTATAGAATCCGTTCAAACACGTGGGACAAAGCTGTTAACTTTATTCTTAAGGCTGATAAAGACTTGAGGGGATAATATGGGTTTAAATGAGAAACTAGGCAAGCTGATGAGCAACCCTATCGATATTCCGGAAGATTTTCTTCAGGGATTTGAGTTAGGTGTGGCGACCGGTGCCATAAAAGTACATGATCACATTGCTGCAGGTCAGTTTCCAGGCGCTCTCGAGCAATACACAGTTTCTGTTCCTCATGATATATCCCAGTACTTTATCGGCCAAGCTCATCTGACAACAGGCCGTGCGCATCCATTTCGAATTATACTCATGGCTCACCCTTACATGAAGATACTACTCAATCCAGAAATGTTACTACCGGAGTCTACAGTGAAAATTACTAGAAAACAATTAAGAAAATTAATAAAAGAAGCAACCGACCCCGGTCATCCTATTGAAGGTGAAGGCGATGACATGTACAGGCAGAAGTTTATTAGCTTAATTGAGGCGGGCGATCTAGCTTCAGCCGAGTTGCTAGCAGAATCTCTTGGTATTGATCTATTCCCGATGGTTGCATATCATTTAAACACAGTTAATGCAGTTTTAGGACCGCTCCTTGACGATCAAAAGGTTGAAGATTATTTATATGCTGTTGCAGACGGTTCTTTCTATGAAGCAGCATTTTTTCCGACATTACTCCAGAGCCTGCAAAACTTTCCTTCTTTATGCGCAGGTATGAAGTATGATGAAATTATAAGACTAATCAACAACGATCCGGAAAATTACCACTATTACGCCGATTCAGAAATGGGTGTAAGTGCATCATATCAAAACATCTTTGTTGATCCTGGAAACGGCCTGAAGTTTGTTGTCAAGGACTGGTTGATTGCCATACTTTTCTTGAAGCTGGAGTCGATGCATAAGTCAGGTAGGCATTCTAGTATTTCTGAAATGTTAAGTATGATGAGGGGAAAATGAAAATTACAAGATCACAATTAAGATAATTTACTTTAGGTTTGATAGTTACTAATGAGGATATCAATATGAGCAATTTTTCAAGAACAGACATTAAAAGATTTTTTAGCGAAGTAAAATACGAACACTTGGATGAGCAATCAAGCAGCATGCTGTCTGAAGGTCAAAATAAAAACCAACTGATGCCAACAGGCGGAGGCTTGGGTAGAGGACTTGAGCAGGCTCGTACTAATTTAAAAAAAGCGCTTGAAGTTATTTATCAAGAATTAGTTGACAGCATAACAGATGAATTTGACCCTCGCGGTGAAGGAAACATGGCAGATCAGACAATGTTGATGGCTTCACAGGCGACTAAAATGGAAGTGGATTCAATTGTAAAAGAATTCATAACTAGCGTCACTCCACCAGGTCAGTCGGAATACAGTGATGAATATATGGCTATGGGTAGATCTGGTCGATTTTACGATAAATAAATCTTAATATTTTGTAAACATTTCTATTCACCTCTTATAATGTGTAGACCTAAAATAAAAAGGAGGTAAATATGCGATACATTCCGTTCGCTATAGCACTTGGATTTACTACGCTTGTTGCATGCGGTGACAAGGATGATGACGACTCTGCTGCTGAAGAAGTAGCTGAAGAAGCAACCGAAGAGGAAGAAGCCGAAGATACAGGCACTGAAGAATAATTTAATCAATATTTTTCTAATAGAAAGCGTCGGCTTAGTGCCGGCGTTTTTTATTTATGAAAAAAATGAATTACCTTTGTATACGTGATAGTTAATACTTAAGACGTGAGGAATAATATGAAGAAACTTTCTAGAAATCAACTCAGGCGATTAATAGAGCAGCAATACAAAGGTGTACCTGTAAAATTCGACCCAGATCATAAGAGGCAAATGGGCCAGCGAATGAGATCTAATTCTGAAATGATGGACTTGCTTAAAAAAGGTGACATGGGATTTGGAGAAAAAGGAATGAGGTACGATCCTGTAATGGGTGATGAGGGAAGACCTGTAGGTGTTTCACAAAGAGACCGAACAGGTCAAGAGATGCAAAGCATTAGAGATACAGCTGCTGCTGAGAGAGCAGCATATGAAGCTGAGATGAGGCAAAGGCAGCAATCACGCGATGCTGAAACGGCTCGTTTAAGCTCGCTTTCTCTTGAAGAGTTAACCGACGAAAGAAAAGCATTTATGAGCACTCTAGTTCAGGCAAAGTCTGACACTAGATATCCTTATGGCGTTAGTAGGGGTGATGTTGAGACTGTGTCTATGTATAGAAAAAGAGACGACGCGGAATTTACTGATGAAGAACTACAGTCACTTAAAGATTACGATACATTAGAGGCACGACAGCACGGAGCGTATGCAGCGCTAGCCGGTACGACCAGTTCTTCACTATCCCCTGATAAAAGAACGTTACAGATTCGTTATAAAAGACACACATCTGGGTAGTTATGAAGATTACTCGACGAGAACTGCGCCACGTCATAAGAGAAAACTTAGCCCTTATTTTAGAAGCGCATGACCCGGGTGAGCTCGTGCAAGTTGGTCCTGTTTCTGTTTTAATCTACGGCCGGTATGACGTTGGCACTGCACCGTTTTATCTCGTGTATTTACCAAAAGGAACTAAGCTTGACGGTAATGATGTCATGACGCCTACAGACAATGATATCGACGGCTGGATAAAGAACAAGCGCGTAACTTGGGGCAAACAGGCAAATGGAAATTCTTGGAAAGAAAACCCACAAAGATTAAAGAAGCTTGCCAAAGAAGGACGCTTCAAGTTTCTCAATGACTTTGCGAAAGCTAAGGGAATTAAGGTTGATGTAGAAGCTAAAATATCTTTTAATACTGACGCACTTGAGTGGTCTTTGTTGGGCCTCGGTTTTGTTGCTGATTTTTTTCCGGGAGCTGGGACTGCGATCAGCACTGGTCTTAATTTATCTTCTATGGGCCTTGCGCTTAAAAAGAAAAACTATCTTGGAGTTGCACTCTGTGCAGTGGCCATAATGGTACCTGCAGGTGGGGATGCGATCGCAATATTAGGAAGGGCTGTGAAAGACGGTAAGAAAGTCACACCATCAGTGGCAAGAAAAGCATTTAATGCCATGACTAAGATATCAGATAAGCAGCTAAGGGGCTGGCTTTCAGACAATGGAACTAAATTAGGTATTAAGGTATCCGATGAAATTATGAAAAAGGTTGCGTCTGAGTTGACTAGATTTAAAAATGCACTCAATAAAATGTCAAAATCAAAAGCGGCTGTCGCTTAGGTGAAAAAATAAAAACAAAAATAATTTGTTAACAGTTCGCGCGAAAAATGTATATTTACACTTCCTAAGAGGAGAGGTAAATATGTTCGAGAATATTCGAAACGTAATCACAAATAGAAGTTTTCAGTTTGGTGTAGGTGGCTTTGCCATTTTAGCTTTGGTAGCATGGTTTGTTACAGGAAGTCAAGATGAAGAGACACTTGTAACCGAAGACGCATCAACAACGACTACTCCAGTAGAAGTGACTGAGCATGATCAAACCCCCAAGACAGAAAGTCAAGATGAAGCTGTGAAAGAAGAAACGGATGCTGATGAGAAGGTTGTCGATAACAATCAAGACAACTAAAAATAAAAAGTTATTAATTTAACTTAAGACCGGCTTTTGCCGGTCTTTTTTTTGTAAAATGAGGGTAGTGTTATTATAATAATATTATTGATTGGATAACCAATTCAATATCATGTTCAATAAGGAGAAATATACATGAATAGAAGTAAGAACACTAAACGATTTAGCTTTAAGATTAGCACTAACGAAACATCACACCAAGCAGGAGCAAATACAGTTAGTATTTCTTTGAAGGATTACGTTCCTGTTGATCGAGGTTATGCTACTCCAGTAGGCGATGTCACTCCTGGTCAAACTGTAACAATGACAGTTAAGGAAGCTAAGGCGTTTCAATTATTTCTAAATCAATATCTTTCACCGTCTAACGGTTAATCTTGTCACAGCGCTTAGCGCCTAGACTTCAAAAAGCCTCAAGAGAAATCTTGAGGCTTTTTTGTTTTTTGCTACCTAGTTATAGATGATCTTGGAGAATGCATGAAAATTACGCGGCGTCAATTAAGAAGAATAATTAGTGAAGCAGTACTACTAGAAGCAAATGCAGCACACGTAAGGCTCTGGCAAGAATTAGAAGCTAAGAATAAGAAATACCGTAGAGCACAAAAAATTAAGCTCCACAACTTAATAACAGGTGACAACTTTACTGAAGCAGACATGGAGGAGGCTCAAGCATCGCTCGATAAAGCACTCGAGGCGATCAGCAGCAGTTCATCACTTGTCAATTCAGCGCTAGACAAATACGATCAATTTAAATCAGATCATCCATATATCATGGGCGCTGCAGAATTTATAGCAGGATTCACGCCTATTGGTTTAGCTTTAGACGCAGCAGGTATGTATCAAGCTCTTCGAAGTGGCGACCCACAGCAGATAGCATCAGCCGGGATCGGTTTTCTCCCTGGAGGCGAGTACTCTAGTTTCGCTGGCAATAAGATTATTATGGAAACCAGCGAGAGTATTATAAAAACTGGTGGAGCTCAATTTGCAACGGTCACAGGCCTAGCTCCGGAATGGGGGTCAACTGTCGTGGCCAATAGTCTGGCAGATGGAGTCAGCTTTGGTGAACTTATAAAGAAGATTGACGACGAAGAAGACGAAGCGTTTAAGAAACAATTCTTTGCAGCAATTGGTGACATAGCTGATGCTGCAGAAAGTAAAGCGAAGAAAGATTTAGAAATACTTAAGACCGCCGGTGAAGGAATTGGAGCCGCAACTGATGCAGTTGCAAGTGCTGTTGCCGGCCCTATGGCAGGGGTCTTCAGTGCTGCTCAGCGAGACGCTCAAAAGAAGAAAACAGTAAGCGAAAATGTCGCTTCCAGTCAAATACTCAAAGAGTGGTTAACATGAAAATAACAAGAAGACAGTTAAGAAATCTAATATCTGAGCAAACTTTTGGAACTAGTAATCCGGTAATTAAAAGATATTTTTATAGTGAAAAACCATATGCGGGCTTTAGAGACACAGAGCAGATTAGTAGGAGAGGTTTTAACCCAAAACCAAGAGGTTTATGGTATGCATGTGGTGACGACTGGCGTGAGTGGGTCAAGTATGAAATGCCTCACTGGTATGAGGCGTACAACCACCTCTATGAGGTAACAATTAACCCGAAGCACATACTTTTTATCACAAATGCGGATCAGTTCAAAGCTTTTGAAAAAGAATTCGGCTTGTCAGGAGGCGCTGAGCCAATGTTTTTCGACGGAGAAGCAGGGATAGATTGGGTTAGAGTTTCAATGAAATATGCTGGGATTGAGATTTGCCCATATCAGTCTCAATTTAGAATGAGCTCAAACTGGTATTACCCATGGGATGTGGCCTCTGGGTGTATTTGGTACAGCGAGGGTGTTGTTTCTGTCACAGAAGTACCGTTTGACACTGATATGCATGGACAATCATACTAAGTGACTTATGAAAATAACTTTACATCAACTCAAAAAACTAATACGTGAATACTCTGAATTCTTTGGTAATGAATTCATGCGATTTAAAAATGCTCATGCAGAAGGTCAACACCCGCTTACTGCTGCTTATGAAAATTTAATAGAATTAGGTTCCGGTTCAACTCGTGTAGTTTTTGAATTTACTGACAATAAATCTCAAGTTTTAAAAGTTATTAATTCACCGGAGAATTCTTATATTGATGCCGGTGGTGAAGATGAAAGAACAGGTTTTTCTAGAAAAAATATGATCGATTCAAATATATGGGAATCAGATTTAAAAATGCAAATGCTTTATCCTGACATATTTCCAAGAACATTTGAGGTTTCTCCTGACCGGTCATGGATACTTGCAGAAAGAGTTGACCCTATTAACAGAGATACATTTATAAAAATGATTGGCCTTGAAGGTGAAGGTATAAAACCTGGCTATCTTGGCAATATTAAGATGCAAGCACTTATTGCATTAGCGACAATGTATTTTAAAGAAAGAGGGAACCCCAGTACAAAGTCTGTAGTTGATGCTGTAGGTGTCATTAAAGAAAATGAAACTCTTACTCATATTATGACAAATAATCGCCCTGGTAGAGAAAGTACTCCAAAAGCAAAAGGCAGTATTCTTACAAAGACTGTGATTCGCCGATTAAGAAAAATGTTGGCAGATCCTCACATGAGAAAAATATATAGTGCAATGGCAGAATTAGGAATACCGCCAAGAGAATTTAGCCCAAAAAATTTAGGGATATCCCGGATATCAAGAAAATTAATGATATTAGATGCTAGCTTGTGGGAAGAACATCGAGAGGTAAGATGATACTTTTTGACAAGTTGTACTCAAAGACACATCTGACTTCTCCGGAGTTTAACTGAACACGATATACGTTGTATTGATTTAAGTTATCACCACTTCTTATCTTGAACGGCCGGCCGACATATTCTAAAACTATAACCGGGTCTCCGTGAGAAATATTTGTTTTTTTACCAGAAAAATCATTCCAAGACGGGTAGTTGTCTAATGATATATACTCGTATAGCACCGGAACGTTTGACTCGTAATGTATTGTCGTCAAGCTGTCTTCGGTGATAAATTTATTTTCAATGTTTAAATAAAATAAACTTCCCTTGCATATCATGCAAGGTAAATATCTTGTTAAGAAAAAACAACTGTTACTTTGTATGAAACATTATGTTGCCAACATCTTTGTATTCATGCTGCAACCCTATCGCATGACCTATTTCGTGTGTCAAAGTTTTTCCTTTTTTGTTGTGTGAAAGGCCGTTGTCTATTCTAATGAAGGCAGAAACTAATTCATTAGTGTCTGGATTGTGCCAATATTGACAGCTTCCATTCTCTTCTGTGGTGTTAATATCCCTCTGCCCTGCGATTAATATATGACCATATTTCCAGCCTCTTTGGCATGATATATCACTCGGGGAAGCGAAGTTTATTTTAGTTGAAACTGACTTAATCCCCGGGTGGTTTTCTTTTGACCAGAATTTAATTGATGCTAGAACTTGATCTTTTGTTACTTTTGCATCACTGCACATCGTAATATTGACTGTTTTGTATTCCCATTTTACGTTTGACTTGTATTCATTTGCAGCTGCTGTAATGGCTGTGGTCATTAAAAAAAATAACATTATTAGTTCCTTTTTGTTTTTGCTTGTGTATAGTTATTATAAATTATGACAATAAAAGTTGCACGAGTTTCTTATCATGAAAAACTATAAAAAAATAAAAATGACGATTAGGGGCAGAAGATACACACTTTTAGTTGCAAACACACACAAAAAGAAGAGAATAGGTATGAAAATATTTAAAGAAAAACCAGAAGGTGTAGGTATGATCTTTACGTATTCTGAGCCTGTCAGGCACTCTTTTACGATGGAAGGGGTTAAATTTCCTCTCACAATTATGTTTTTTGACTCAAGCAATAGACTGATTGATGCTTTTGATTGTAGGCCCGGGCAAAAAAATATTAGTGTAAATAAACAGTTTAGCTATGTTGTTGAAATTCCCAGATAAAAATGATTTCTAGTAAATAGTTACAATTAGACAAGAGGTTTAAATGATAAGAATCAACAGAAAACAACTTAGAAGGATGATCGCGGAATCCTACGGCGACATGAATGATCCTTACAATCCACTTGCTAATCCGGACCTTGTTAGTCGTGAAATGACAAGCAAGGGTGACGATTCAACCGATTCATATGATATTGACTATGAAACTGGAATAGAAGAAATACCGTCAGAGGAAGAAGACGCAGGTGAAATGGCAAGGTATCATGCACTTAATCGTGACAGAGATGAAATTCTATATAGAGACAATCCAGACTATCGATCTGCTTATGATGAGATTGTGTCTGAGAACAAAAAGATAGAAAAAGAAGAACAAATAGAGCAGTGGTACTACGGTCGTGATAATAATTATGACAAGAAAAATAACTGGTTTGACGTAGGCGGAAATTATCACAACACTTCGCTGTACGATTTAATTGACGAAGACTACGAAGAAGACTCAGATAGTGATAGTGACTAAGTATTTTTTCTAGAAATAACCTCGAGGCTGTAATAATTAATAAGAGAAGTTTAAATTTCAGGAGCTTTAAATGAGAACTAGACAACTTAATAGAAAGTGGAATTCTTTAAATAGATATCAAAAAAGAAGAATTATTCAAGAAGCTAAGCAGCGAGTTGCTGTTCAAAAGCTTATAAAAGAAGAAATGCTTATGATCGAACGACATGTTCGAACCTGCGATATTATTGCCAGAGAAGAGCGCAGGATGATCAGTGAGGGTTACACTGCTGATCAAATTAATGAAGGCATCATGGACTTCTTAGGAAAAATCCCCGGAAGCTATATGACTTACCTTAAGCAGTATTTTGCAGGTATGTTAATAGACAAACTAGGATTTGACCAGGATTCACTTTTTGGAACTGTTCTCAAGAACACGATTGAAAACATGGAGATTATGAACATTACCAAATATTTCGGCAAAGGCGGTTGTGAGCCTTTTGTTGGTTTGGTTCTAGAATCTTTCCAAGAAGCATTACAGGAACAAGGTTTGGACATGGTTATGGAAAAACTATTCGGAAGAAAAGTTGAAGGTTTTATGTCTGGAACCGGTAGAGAAATGCTCATGAATGCTATTAGAGACTTTACAGATCAATACAGAGAGCCTATCACAAAAGCAGTTTGCGGTGCATCTTGGACAGGCCTGGTCGATGGTATGAAGGGGATGTTTAGTAAAGTAACAGGCGGAATGGGCGGAGGTACAGCACCTGCTGCAACTCCTCCTGTCACAGGTGGCCCAACCATACCGCAAGTTTAAAATATTTTTTATTAGGGAAAAAATTTATGTCTAAAAACTTATTAAGAGAAGCGATCGCTAAGTCATTCTACAAGCAAATGTCTATGAGTGAAGCAGATGCTAGAGCTTATCGTGAATTAATTCTTATGGAAAAAGCAGCCGCAGGAACGGATGAGCCTCCAACGTCAGATTCTAAAACTGGCATTGATTCAGTGACAGGAAAAGATAACAGTGCAGAACCTGCAAAGAAGATGGTAGAAGATCCTGAAGGTACTAAGCAAATTAGGGCACAGTTTTTAGAATCAGCCGAGTCTCTGGCTAATCAACCTGAGATTATAGATACAGCTACAGCAGCTAAATTAGCAGGTCAACTTGAGTATGCAATGTTTGGTGAGGAGGGTGCAACTTTCACAAATATTGTGACCCTAGGTATGACGGGAATGGGCACCAATAAAGAAGCAATTAAGCTGGCACTTGAAGCATGTCCAACATTGATGGATGTTTCAAAGGTTTCTTATGAATTTGAAAAACTCCAAGGTATGTCTCTTGAAAATGCCATCGAAGATGAAATGAACGCTAGGCATCAAAACGAATTCGTAAGAGTACCGTTAGTTGACAAACCTTTTATTAAGATTAGCGGCAAACCTATGTCTCTTAGGCAGTGGAATACGTGGATTAAAGAAAACAAGCCTAAGACAGATAAGATTAAGGTTGACGTTGAAGCTGCAACAGGAACAACTTCTGCAAAGACTACTATGGGAACACTGAGTTCTGTTGGCCAGACCGGCATGACCACTGCAGCAACAGTAGCTGCAACTTCTTTCTATCTCGCAGGCAAAGGTGCAATAGTTTCCAGTGTGGCCCTTGCAGGTCTTGGTTTACCAATCGCAGCAACAGCAGGTCTTGCAGCTGGCGCTTACTATTTATTAAGTAAAAATGATGAGCTAGATGATGAAGTAGTATCTGCATTAAACCCAGATGCTTTTAAAGAATACACAAATCTATTTATTCAAATGGAAGACCACTGTCGTCAACAGGCTAAAACATATGTTCACATGGTACCAGAAGAAGAAGAACCTGAGCCGGGTGAAGACCCAGCTTCAAAGAAATATGCGCCTTTACCTTTTAACGGTTTGGCTTCACCAGTAATTAAAAACGTTCAAATAGCGATGAATGAATACTGTATAACAAGAGAAATATCAACAACTCGCATTGCTGAAGACGGCAAATGGGGTCCAGAATCACAAGGTAGATGGATTAAAAAGGATAGATTTGTTGAACATGCAATTCTTAATCACCCAGTTTGGAAAGAAGACGCAGGATTTAAATCTGTAACAGAAGATGACTATAATAGGTGGCAAAAAATATCCGCAAAGGTTAGCGGAACTTTTCCTGGATACACACCTACGCCAAAAGGTATGTTGGCTTTTTGCATTGATGCATACTTTGGTGATACAAAATACGGTGCTGTCGACCGCGGTAAAGAAGGCGGCGGCGGTGGCGGCGGTGCTGCTCCAGTCCCCGGTAGAAAAAAGCCAAAACCGGGAGCAGACGAAAAAGAGAAAAAAGCAGGAACAAGTAGAGGCCTCAAAGGACCTGGTGACGTTTCAATCAACATTACAGGGCTAGAAGTGGAAAACGTCGATTCTTTTAGAGACCTTTACGGCACAGGTACTACTAGATTAGCTAGAATGCTGATAGATAGAATTAAAAACAAAGGACTCGGTCCAGTCATTGATCAAACAACTACGATTACAATGGTTTGCAAGGTTAAGGGCGGAAGAGTAACAGGAACTGCTAAGAGAAAAGGACAGTTTGGTAACTTTAAGAACTTTGAATTAGGTACATGGGGTGGAAAAGGCTCAGACTTTGGTAGCTTTATTATGAGAATGAACAGTAGGTTGGTAGCTGATATCAGCAATGTCAAGAAGTTCTCAATGAATATTACTTTCCCATCAGGTAAATACGACCAGACTAAGTAGAGGATAACCTTATGAGTAATTTTAAAAATACCAAAAGGTTTATCTTAAAAAATACTCGCGTAGGTATAAAAGAAATATTTAGAAAGTCAGGCGAGTTAGGTGGCCAGCAAAGCGCCGGCGGCGATGCACCTGATGAGAAAAAAGAAGATACTATAGAAGACGGCATTATTGAAGGTGAAAAATTTACTGTTAAGGGTGTATCTTTTTTATCAGTACCTTCAAAGCTAGGTGCAAACAATGCCATAAAGCTGTACAATACAATTAACGGTGCTGGTGATAAGCAACCAGATCACAAATCAGTAAAAAATTCTGATTCTCAAAAAAGAGGTCTAGATTTAATTAAGACTTTTATATACGACAAAGTAAAGCCTGGCACTGGTGAGAAATATATTAAAAGAACAGGTACACCGTCAGAAAGTTATTGGAGTAGCTGGTATTTTGGTGCGGCTTATAATGATGATCCGGATTATGCTGCTGTTAGATCAAATGGTGGTGTAGGTTATCCTGCTAGAAAAGCTTTCAAGTTAAGAAAAAAAGTATTTGCCAACCCTGAAGCATATGCCGGCAAGACTATGTATTTGACATTTCACGTTAGAGAGGCACCAATTTTTCCAGGTGATGCCATCTTCCATTGGCGCGCTGAAATGGCTGGAAGCTCTTTTGAACAAATTGGCGCTGGCGGTCCAGCACATATGAAAATTATGGGGCTCGATGGCGCTTTTTACGGCGGTAATGAACCACACGGCTTAGGTAAGCCAGGTGACTTAAAAAGCAGTACGGTAGGCAGTACAGCTGGAAGAACAACTGCCTACAAGAAAGACAGCTCAGGAAGATTAAGTCACCCTAATAAAGGTGACTACATGGCTGTTTTTAAGAAAGTAAAAGTTTTAGGTAGAGGCGCTGGCGATGCGGATGGCGCTGGCGATGGCGCTGGCGATGGCGACAAAAAAGAAGACAAAAAAATAAATGAAGTCTTAAAAATAATAGAAAGTTGCAGTGACAAAGAACTAAGCAAGATATTTAAAATAAAAATTTAGTTTTGCCTGTTTTACCTTCATACATAGAAGATCTATGAGGTTTGCTTTTTGCAAAAAGTTTTAATAGTTCGCCTGCTTTAGCATTTGCCTGATCTTCGTGAAATCCACCTGCGTCTCTGATCGGGCCTACAATTAATCCCATTTGATCTTGCATCATGTGAGTCATTTCATGTGCAATGGATCGCATAATATCAGGTAATGCTCTGTCTCTTCCGTAAACAACACATTCATTCTGGCCAATAACATATGCTGCTGTTGTTGTAATGTGATGTTTTCTTCTATCAGCAATAACCATAATTTTAAAGTCACCTTCAATTGGTAACTCTCTAGCACAAAATAAACAAAATTCTGCAATTAATTTTTGATTTTCTTCTGGTATACTAAGTGTTTTTTCTATAAAAAGATTCATGCTATTAATTATCAAAACTTTCCGTAATTTGTTAAAACAAATTCTCTTATTTGATCAACAGAAGGTCCACCTGTTATGTTATGAAAGTTGACGATAGAAAAACTTAATATGCCTACCAATTCACCATCAACATTTAAAATACCACTACCGGAAGATCCAAACACCCCAGGTATTGTAAAAAAACACTCTTCTGAATTAACACAACCAGAGTACATGCCTTCAAAATGTAACCTAATTGTATGGTGTGATATCCCCTGTGGCGCGCTAGCTGTATATACTTTATCACCGACGAGCGGTTCTTTTTTTGCAATTTTTATTTTTTTAACTTTATTAGCATAGTCTGTTTTAAAAGACAGCATACACAAGTCACTTTTTTCATCAATAGCGAGCACCTCCATATAATATGTCTTTCCGTAGAAGTCAACTGTATTTGAGACATTTTGATTTGCTATTTCTACATTTTCATAACCTAAAATATATTTTACATAATTTTCGTAGTCATCACCTTCAATATCAGTGCACCAATGTGCTGCTGTCAGACCGTAAACTGTATTTTTATTTCTAGTAAAAGCCAAGCCGCTAGCAGAAGACAAACCATGCTCTTCTCCGGTTCGACTGTCAATAATAGATTTTTTAAGAAAAAGAAAATTTTCATTTGGAAAAGGCGTGTCTTGAGATTGCTCTAAGACATCATTGTAATATTTTTCATGTGACATGTCTTTTTTGTGAAATGCCGTGCAAGAATAAAATAGGAATGAAAATAAAGCCGTGTAAAAAGTTATCATAGACAACACCTCCTTTAAATTTGACTTAAGCATAAAAACCCCTCTTTATTACCTATCACAAAAGCTGGGTTTAGTCAATTTAAATTCGGTTTTTTATTTTCACATCAGTGATAGTTATACTATAATCACATTGTCCTCGGTGCAGAATGGCCTCTATTAATAAAAAAATAAAACAACATTTACCTCACAAAAACCTGTCATCAAAATTGTGGGATGAAGAAAAAAAATTAAAAAACGAAGTAAAGAAAAAGCTATTGAGCATTGTTGAAATGTTCGAAGAATATCTTGGTGTTTCTATAGACATTGAAGACATTACTATTACCGGTTCTTATGCAAACTATAACTACACCCCGTATAGTGATATAGACTTACACTTAATTGTTAACTTTAATTCTTTAACAAAAGTCAAAGACTTATCCAAAGAATTTTATAGTGCGAAAAAGTCATTATGGAATGACAAGCATGATATAAAAATCAAAGGAATTGAAGTAGAAATATACCCTCAAAGTAAGGATGAACCTCACAAATCATCAGGCGTATACTCAGTTCAGAACGACTCATGGATAGTTGAGCCTAAAAAATTTAAGACAGAAGTTGATATACAAAGTGTAAGAGATAAATTTAAAAAGATAAAAGTTTATTTAGATAATGCAATTAGCGATGCTAAAAAAGACGAAGACTATAGAGAAGTTGAAAGAGCTATAAAGAAAATTAGAAAAATGAGAAAGTCAGGTTTAGAGAAAGCGGGAGAACTATCAGAGGAGAACCTAGTTTATAAGATACTCAGAGCTGAGGGTGTTTTACAAAAATTATTTGATTTAAAATTTGACTTAGTATCAAAAAAATATTCTATTTAATTTTTGTAAATTTGCCAATTTTTAGTAAAGATAATATTATTCTATCTACTCTAATAATTAATACTATATAGGAAACATAATATATGTCAATATTTAAAGAACATAAGACTATAGCAGATAGATCTGCTTCAGATAGAAGAAGACATAAAGAAAAAATTGAAAAAGCAATTAAAGAAAGTATTCACAATATTGTTGCTGAAGAGAGCATCATTGGTCATGATGGTAAAAAGAAGATTAAAATTCCTGTCAGAGGGATTAAGGAGTATCGATTTATTTATGACACCGGAAAAGGTTCTAAGGGAGTAGGATCAGCTCAGGGTCATGACGTCAAAAAAGGCCAAACTATAAAAAAGGGACAAAAGAAAAAAGGGCAAGGAAAACCTGACAAACCGGGAAACAATAAGGGTGAAGAGTATTATGATGTTGAAATTACTTTAGATGAATTAGCAAAATATCTTTTTGACGATTTAAACCTTCCTGAAATGGACAAAAAACTTAATAACAATGTCGAGGTTGATAGAATTAAAAGAAAAGGATATCGTAAAAAAGGTATCAGGGTCAGACTTTCTAAGAAAGAGACGCTTAAAAACAAAATCAAAAGACAAAAGAAAGCAATTAAGTCTGGTACCTATAATGCAGATTCTGAAGACAGGTTTCCTTTTCATGAAGAAGATTTAAAGTATAAACATATTGAAGTTAAAAAAAGACCAGTTACAAACGCTTGCATATTTTTTATCATGGACGTTTCAGGCTCAATGACTAAAAATAAAAAGTTTCTAGCTAGATCTTTCTTTTTCCTACTATATCAGTTTATAAGATACAGATATGAGTCAATTGACTTAGTTTTTATATCACATACAACAGAGGCAAAAGAAGTAAATGAAGACGACTTTTTTAAGAAAGCTTCATCAGGAGGAACATACATCAGTTCCGGGCTAGAAAAAGCCTTAGACATAGTCAATGAAAGATATTCTCCTTCCAGTTGGAATATATTTACATTTCACTGCAGTGATGGTGAAAACTGGTCAGAAGACAACCCCAAGGCAATAGATTTAATGTCTAAATTAATTAATCTAAGTCAGTTATCTGGTTACATACAAATTCATGTAGAGGGTAGTAAGATTTGGGGCGAACAAATGTCACAAGTTTTTGGTTCACTAGTATGCGACAAATTTAAAATAGTCAACATTACAAAAAAAGAAGATATATGGTCAGAATTTTCAAAATTATTCGGAGGAAAATATGAGCTCTAATTGGTCGGTAAATGACTTAGAATCATGGGATGACAGAATATGCGAAAAAGCAAAAGAGTGGGGTCTAGACTGGTTTCCTATTACGTATGAAATATGTGACTACTATGAAATGATTGGACATATGTCTTATCATGGCATGCCAAGCCACTACAATCATTGGTCATTTGGAAAATCTTTCGAAAGAACCCATCAAATGTACAATTTAGGTATGTCTGGTTTGCCTTACGAGTTAATAATTAATAGTAATCCATCCATAGCTTACCTCATGAGAGAAAACCCACTCTATCTACAGGTTCTTATTATGGCTCACTGTGTTGGGCATAGTGATTTCTTTAAAAACAATAGATGCTTTAAAAACACAGACCCAAAGAATATTGTTTCCAGAATGAGAAATTCCAAAAAAAGAATTCAATCTTATATAGAAGATCCGGAAATAGGAATTGAAAAAGTTGAAAAATTCATGGATGCACTTCATGCAATTAACTTTCAGACAAATAGGTATGACATACCCAGGAAGACAAAAGCGGAAATACGTCAGGCTGAAGTTGATAGATTTAACAAACTCAAAGAAAAAGGAATAACATTAAACTACAGTAATCTTGAAAAGAATTTACTTAAGCCAGACCATGACTTACTTTCTTTCTTTTTAGAATACTACCCACATAAGTTTGAAATGTGGGAGCTAGATCTGATAGAAATAGTCAAACTGGAAAGTGGCTATTTTATCCCACAGATTAAGACAAAAATACTAAATGAAGGCTGGGCTAGCTTTTGGCACTATAAGCTATTGCATGAATTAACCCTAAAAGATGAAAAACACATTCCTTTCTTAAAGATGCATAATGCTGTTGTTAGGCCTCATATCGGTGGGTTGAACCCGTACCACATTGGTTTTTACATGTTTCAAAAACTTGAAAGAGAGTTTGGAATTGAAAAATGCTTCGAGGTCAGAGAAGTTCATGATGATATATCAGCCATAAGACTTTATTTAGATGAGGAAGACTATAGGGAACTAAACTTTTTCTCATACGTCAGAGAAAAATCAGGTGACTATAAAATATCAGAAGTATCTGATCATGATGACTGGAAAACGGTCAGGCAGGATTTAATAAAGAATGTAGGAATCAGCACAATTCCTCAAATATACGTTGATAGAGTTAACTCTGACAGCACGCTAATACTTAAGCACGAACATGACGGGCGCGACTTAGACTTAAATTATGCTGATGCTGTAGTTGAGCATATTAAGCATATATGGAAAGGAAATGTATCGCTATACACAGTTATTGAAGATGAAGTATGGGAAATTTAATCAAAATACCTATTTAATTTATAATTAAACACTACGACTCAGTATAATACAATTGAGTTTAAAGAGGAAAATATGGCACGCAAAAACAGTTTTTTAGACATCATTAACAAGCAAAGAGAATCTAAGAAAAAAGAAAAGTTTAGTGGAACTTTTTTAGAATACTTAGATCATGTAAGAGAAAACCCTAACGTAATTAAATTAGCACACAAGCGTCTGTATGAGTCCATCAACTCAGCCGGCGTCGCAACTCTTGATGTTGATGATGATAACTACCGAGATATCTTTAACGGAGAAAAAATAAGAGTTTATGACTACTTCTCTAAAGAATTCTTTGGCATGGAAGCAGTCACAAATAAGCTTATGAGGTATTTAAAGTCGGCTGCCTTTAAAGGTGAAGAAAGTCGACAAGTTCTTCTCTTAATGGGTCCAGTCGGTGCTGGTAAGTCTGCTTTAGTAGATTCAGTTAAGCGTGCCCTGGAGTCTGCTGAAAACTACTATCAAATTGATGGTTGCCCAATAAGAGAAGAACCACTTCACTTAATCCCTAGAAGTTTAAGGCCTGAATTTGAAGAAATGTTAGGTGTCCATATTGAGGGAGACTTATGCCCAGTATGTCGACACAGACTTATGAATGAATATGATGGTAAATATGAAAATTTCCCAGTAAAAGAAGCAACATTCTCTCAGCGCGGCCGCCGCGGCATTGCAGTTGTACCACCTATGGACGCGAATTCCCAGGATGTCTCTGTTTTAATTGGAACTGAAGATATTAGTAAACTAGATCTTTATCCTGAAGATGATCCCAGAGTCCTATCTCTGAACGGTGCGTTTAACGTAGGGAACCGTGGTATAGTTGAATTTGTTGAAGTTTTCAAGAACGAAATTGAATTTCTTCACACAATGTTGACTGCTACACAAGAAAAGCGTGTACCGTCTCCAGGTAAAAACGATATGATTTATTTTGACGGCGTTATATTATCACATTGTAATGAGTCAGAGTGGAACAGATTTAAATCTGAACACACTAACGAGGCAATCTTGGACAGAGTATTAAAGATTGAAGTTCCTTATGTTTTAGAATTAGATGAAGAGCAAAGAATATATGAAAAAATTATTGGCCGCTCTGATTTTAGAGGAGCACACATTGCACCTCACACAATGAAAGTAGCATCGATGTTTTCTGTTATGAGTCGATTGCAGCAATCAAAAAAGTGTGATCTTTTAACAAAAATGAAGATATACAACGGTGAATCAATTATAGAAAAAGGCCGTGTGAAGAAAGTTGATATACGAGATCTTAAAGACGAAGCTCAAAGAGAGGGTATGCAAGGTATCTCTACTAGATTTATCATGAAGTCTTTGGACGCTGCACTATCTGATTCTGAAAGCAACATGATTACTCCAATAAATGTCATGGATAGCTTGATCAAACAAGTCAAAGAACAGATCATCGATGAAGATGCTAAATCAAGATATTTAGAAATACTGCAAAAAGTAATAAGAGAAGAGTACTTAAGAATTCTTGAGACTGAAATAGCGAAAGCATTTATAAGTGCCTACGAAGAACAAGCACAAAGTCTTTTCGATTCTTATTTAGATAATGCAGAATGTTACACAACTAAATCAAAAGTCAAGAATAAGATAACGAGAGAAGAATCAGAACCTGATGAAAAATTCATGAGATCTATTGAAGAAATGATTGGTGTAGTAGGTTCTTCTAGGGACGGGTTTAGGTCAGATGTTACAGCATTCATGTTTTCAAAATTAAGAAAAGGTGAGACGGTTGATTACACATCTTACGGCCCATTGAAAGAAGCAGTTGAAGGCTATCTAATTAATTCTGTAAAAGATATTGCAAGAATTGTAACGCGTTCTCGTTCTAGAGACGAAGATCAGAAAAAGAAATATTCTGATATGGTAAAAACACTAATTGATGAGTATGATTACAATGAAAGCTCTGCAGAGGAAATATTAACATATGCATCAAACAATCTCTGGCGCGACTCCTAAGGTCGAAATAAGCAATAGTAATTCACTGGAACAAGTAAAAAGAAAAATTATTGAAGACTTCTTAGAAGAAGGCCTAGACTCATCACTGTATGATAGTCAGTACTTAATTAAAGACAAAGTCCTCAATTTTCTTAATCTTGAATCAGGAAAAAAAGATTATAATCAGCTAAAGTATATGATTCGTCAAGCCTATGATGATATTGAGAATAAGTTTCCTTATGCTGGAGATTTGTTCATTCATAAATTTTTTAATGTCAGTTATAATGAAGGGAGAGAACTAATCTTTCAAAAAAAGCACTTAATAAAATTATTAGAAAGCTTTAAATCAAAAGAAGTGAAAAATATAGCTAAGTGGTATTTTAAAAATTGCAATAAGAGTTATTTTGTACAGGTAAGAGAAAGTGAGACAATTAGTAACATCAATGTAAGTAAAAAAAATAAGCTAACAATACCTGTTAATTATGACAGTCAATTCTTAGGATCAAAAAAGTCACACACAATAGAGAACTACAAATTTATTATTATTGACGGTATGATTGAGTCTGAGGGTGAAATTCATCACTTAATGTATCAAGCTGAAAAAACAAAAATACCACATGTTATATTTTGTTTTGGAATGTCTGAAGAAGTAAAATACAATGTGGCTAAAAGTAATAGCGAGGGAAAAACAGAAGTCTTTCCTGTGGTAATAAAGTTTGATGAAGACACCGTCAATATTCTTGCAGATATTGCACTATTGCACAGTTCAGATATTGTTACTTCTCTAAAAGGGCAAACGATATCACAAGAAGTAAGAAAAGACCTAAGTGTGGGGAAGACAATGACATTATCACACGGAAAACTATCTATTACGCCTGTGTGTGAAAGCGATAACCTTCTAAGTCATAGAAATTATCTTAAAAAAAGAATTAAAGAAATGCCTCCCGGATATGATACAGGGCACTTAGCAAAGAGGATAAAGTATCTAAACGTTAACAGGCTAGACATCGTCATTCCTAGTAGGTTGAAAAAAGATACTACCTTTTCTAGAGAATTAGATTACTTTATGCTCTTTTTAAAAAGTTGCCATACTACCGTTAAAAAGATAGAATTTGGCAATCAAGTGAAGTACATCCCGGTCTCATATTTAAATTATTTGTCAGAAAACATTAACGTTTTTTTAAAAAAGTACAATAATATAGGTGCAGCTGTTATTTTAACATAAGGAGGCAATATGCCAAAAAAGAGAGAAACCACTGCCAGGAAAGATACAACTAATTTAGAAAGCGAAGTATTGTCAAGCGTAAGAAATGTTGTTAGTTTCATAAAGAGTCATGTTAACAACAAGGTTGCAGAAGCCAGCAACAAAAATATGATAAAGATAGAAAAGGAAGAGTTGAAAAGGCTCAACACTCTTTTAAGCTCTTTTATTGATGAGGCTTTTTTTAAGTCATCAGACGAGATAACAAATACCATAAAGAACATTAGTAAGTAATTAAATGCCAGGTGTAAAGCACTTAATAGAATGTCATTGCACTCTTAAAATATACGACAGAAATAATAATTTATTAAATCACAAATTTCCTGTTTATTCTAAGGTAAGAAAAGACGGATCTCTAATTAGTAAAATTGTAAAGTGCAATAATTGTGAAGCTTTGCACAAAATAACTGACACGTGTACTTCTGAGCTTCTTCCCGGTAAAGACCAGACAAACGTAATTACCAACATAGAAGAATTATCTCTAAGTTTACCTGATAAGCTTGTAAGTGTACTAAAAAGATTAGAGTGTGATATATCTTGCTATGAGCATTGTTTGGATATTTTTGAAGAATCCCGATGGGGAGAATTTGTTGTTTTGAGAAGAGACATTATTGATGAAAAGGAAAATCTAAAACTAGTATTTATAAACTCTGAAAACAGGTTTAAAATAGAAACAAAGGTAATAAACAATATCATCATAAAGGAACACTAGTCATGTCCAATAACGTAAGAGAAAGCCTAGAATTAAAAAGAAAACAAGAGTCTAGAAATATTACAAAAGAAATAATCAATTTTGGCGTAACACAAAATCAGCTGTATGATATTATGTTTAATTTAGCAATGAACATAGAGAATCATGAAAACATGCAAGAGATAACAGGTTTTTTGAAAAAATACATTCAAAAATTTAACAATGATGAAGGCACAGATAACAATATAGAAGAAAAGAAAATATTGCTTTCTTAAAGGAGAAAAAATGGTTAATCAAGCACTTATTGATCAGTTTGAAGAATTGAAGGTTTTAATTGAAACACTTCAGACTGACGTTGTCAAGAATTCTCAAGGAAACAAGTCGGCTGGAGTCAGAGCCAGAAAAGGACTTAGAGAGATCAAAAAGATGGCATCGCAAATAGTAAAGGTCAGCTTAGAAACAGATAAGTCTTGATTTCTTAGCAAACCTTTTAAATATTTAAAACAAGCCTTAGTGCTTGTTTTATTTTTTTAGAATGATGCTTTTAATTTTTTTAATAGCTTTTTTCTCTATTTGGCATATTCTCATTCTTGTAACTTTAAAAATATTGCCAATATCTTCTAGCGTTGTATTTTTAACCTCTTTAGCAGCATTAATGCAGCAATTTTGATCATCAGGTTTTTCAATCCAGTATCTGCAGTCTGTTTTTTGACAAAATTTTCTTTTTTCTTTGTGATATTCAAAACACTTCATAAGTTTTAATCCTTGCATAATAATTACTATTATACACAGACACATTTAAAAAAACAAATTTGTGAGGACAGATGGAAAAATTTATTAGTCAAAGAAAGGTGTTTGTTCTAGACACGAGCGTCCTTCTTTACGATGCAAGGTCAATTCATTCCTTCCCGGGTAATGATGTTGTCTTGCCTTTGGTAGTATTAGATGAGCTAGATAGAAAAAAAGAAAAACCCGGTCTGGTAGGTGAAAATGCTAGATACGTTAATCGCTACTTAGACGATTTACGAGAAAAAGGAAATCTGCATGCCGGTGTTGAAATAGAAAACATTCAACAGTCAGTTAAGGTTTCATTAACAGGTTTCGACAAAGTGCCAGTCGGATTAGACCCAAACAGCTCCGATAATAAGATTATCTCTTGTGTTCTTGACACTATGAAGTCTGTTAAACAGCAAGTTGTAATGGTCACGAAAGATATAAACTTTAGAGTAAAGTGTGACGCGCTTGGTATAAAGTCTGAAGATTACTACAAAGACAAGATCATTCAGACACAAGCAGAGTTCTATAAGGGTTACGCAGACATAGAAGTTCCAGACCACAGGATTATTGACAGACTTTTTGAGCAAAAAATTACCAAAGAAGATGTTCAAACAGTAATTGACGCTCTCGAACGCACACCCAATCAAAATGAATTTCTATGTATTAAAAGTCAAAATAAGTCTTTCTTAGGAATATATCAGGACCGGTTTATACACAAAATACGATCAGACAAAGAAATTGATGAAGGCTTAGTTGGCATTAAGTCAAGAAACAGAGAACAACTTTATGCTCTTAATGCTCTAAATAATGACGAAATTCCTCTAGTTACTGTGACAGGTTTAGCCGGCAGCGGCAAGACTTTCATAACTTTAATGTCAGCAATCTCTGGTCTTAACAGGGGTGTTTATGAAAGAATTATCTTTACTAGAAACATTCAACCTGTAGGGCGGGATATAGGATTTCTACCTGGCGACATGAATGAAAAAATGATGCCGTGGATGGCACCAATCATGGATAATTTTAGGCACGCGTTTAAAGATAAGGATTTGACATATTTTAGTGCTATGAGACAAAAAGGGACAATTGAAATTGCACCCCTGTCTTTTATGAGAGGGCGGACTTTCAATAATACTTATTTGATTATGGATGAGGCACAAAATGCGACCATACACGAATTAAAAACAGTCATAACTAGAATGGGTGAAGGTTCTAAGATAGTTTTACTAGGTGATATTGATCAAATTGACACTCCGTATATTGATTCTTTGTCCAATGGTTTGACAATTGTCGCTGAAAAATTTAAAAATGAAGAAGTGTCTGCACATATTCAATTAAAAAAGGGAGAAAGATCATACTTATCATCTGTCGCGGCAAAAATAATTTAAGAGAACAATTATGGCAATATTTTTAAAACAAGACACAAAGCCTTTTGTTAGGGACCAAAATAGGTTTAGAAAAGTATATCGCTATATTAGAAAAAAACCTGTCCCTAAAACATGTGTACAATCTGAAGAACTGGTCGAAATTCAATGGGAAAGAGGCATTGTTACTTTTAATAATCAAGACAGCAAAACAATAGATTTTGTAACTTGCTTCACAGCCACCCCAGCAGTTATCGCAATGCCGGCAGAATCAACAGATAATAATGCAAATGTTATGATATTTGCAACAGACATTTCTCAAGAGATGGTAACATTTAGAACAAGTGCACTTTTTACAGGAAAAGTACATTTTCAAGCGATTAAACCCGGAGTTTATAACATGGCAAACATAGGAAAAAAAGTTGAAGTCGTTGAACTAGACTTTAGCAGTGCACCAGGAAATACGATATCACATACATGGGACACAACCACACAAACTTTTACATGCGTCCCAGTAGTTTCAGCTACGGCCTCTGAAGACGTAAATGTTTTTGTGACAGCTGTAAGTACTAGTTCGGTAACTGTTCAAGTTTCTCAAAATAATTACTCAGGCAAAGTATATTTAATAGGCATAGAAAGAGGTTGTTAAGATGGCAAAAGATTTTAGAGC
>MDTG01231219.1_pt1 | contig 25349 bp, 23 predicted proteins | sample 811421 | NCBI WGS metagenome assembly MDTG01 (sample SAMN05326645, study PRJNA326480) | marine metagenome | isolation source: seawater | place: Pacific Ocean: South East | collected 2011 | reverse complement strand
CAGGTAGCGCAAAACAGATAGGTGTAGGTGCTGATTTGGGAGATATAATATTGGGTTGGACTATTTGTCTTGTAATAATCTTTTTGGTCTTTAGAGTGCTTAGAGTTATTAAAATAATTTAAATGAAAAATAATTTCATAGAAGAAAATTTTTCAAATCACAGTTATGGTAAATATCTTTTATATCTTGAATTTGAGAATTTTTTCCTCAATACACGCCTATCAGACACTTTAGAGGTTGGTGTTGTAGGAGGAACTCATAATCAAGCAGAAATACAAATATTGAAAAATTTAGGTTTTAATTTAAGTACAACAACTTTAGGTATTGAAGGGAACGACATTTTTCTAGATTTAAATGAAATTTCTACAAATATTGAAAAAAAATTTGATCTTATTATTTGCACTCAAGTTTTAGAGCATATTTGGAACCACAATTCTTTTTTTGCAAACATTGCCAATCTCATGAAAAAACAAGGAATATTATATCTAAATTGTCCTAAATCTAACAAAGCCCACATGGAGCCCGTTTATTATTCATCTGGATTTACTTCAAGTTACTTATCACAAAATTGTAAAAACAATAGTCTCGCCGTTATTAAGGATGGAGAGGTAGGTAGCGAGGTATTATATAAATCTATACACATCACACAAAGCTGGTACAAAAAAAATGATATTGAGTCAAGATATAGATTTAATAAAAATAATCTTTTATATAAAATTAAACATTTAATTAAATTATCAAATCTTGGAACATACCTTGTTTTAAAAAGAAATCTTGATAGAGACTCAAGTAATTTTAAGACAATGTCTTATGTTATTGCCAAAAAAAAAGTTTAATATTTTAATTTTTCTAATGCACTTATCAAAAAAAGAAGAATATTTAAGTAGAAAAGACAAAAAACTTAAAAAAATTATAGAAAGTAATGGACATATAGTTTTTAAACCAAAGAAAGATAACCAATTTGATAGTCTAGTTCAGATAGTTGTTGCACAATTTATATCAACTTCAGCTGCAGATTCAATATTTGAAAAAATTAAAAAAAAATTTCAAACTGATTATTTACATGAAAAACATTTTCAAAACTTATCTATTTCTGAAATTAAAAATTTAGGTCTGAGTAATAACAAATCAAAAACAATAAAAGAAATCTCTCAACTTTTCTTAAATAAAGATTTTGGAGATTTAACTGAATTAACTAGCGAGAACTTAAGTACAAGTCTTTTGTCAGTTTTTGGAATAGGACCCTGGTCTCTCAATATGTTTGAAATTTTTTGTATAGGTAAATTAGATGTCTTTTCTTCTAAAGATGCAGGATTAAGACTTGCAATGAACAATTTTGGTATGGTTAAAGTAGACAGTGATTGGAATAAGTATGATGATTACGCCAAAAGGTGGTCACCGTATAGATCGATTGCTTCACTACATTTATGGAAAACCGTTGATTAGAACAAATATTAACTATGCTTACTAAAAAATAGACTCTAATGAAACTAATAAAAAATGTTATAAAAAAATTCGATACTATTTATAACTTACAAAAGTATTTACGTTACAAATTTCATTACTTCATGTTGAAAGACTACAAGAAATTAATTGATAATCATTTCAAGTTTTTAGCAAAATATGGAAATATGAATAAGAAACTTTTTGAAATCGCTATCGGAAATTTCTCTAGTCAATCAATAACTTTTTTTGAAACAGGATCCTCTGCCAACTGGGGAGCCAATAGCTCACTTCTTTTTGATTCCTATGTAAATAAATTTGGTGGAAAGTTAATTACTGTAGATATTAGGGAAGATGCAAATAGATATTTAAATTCAAAATTTAGTAAGAAATCGTTTAGCTTTATTGAAAATAGTTTAGATTTTATTAAGACATATGATCAATCATTCTTTAAAACAATCGATTTGGTTTATCTAGACAGTTACGATTTGGATATAAATAATCCTGAACCCTCAATGAATCATTGTTTGCAAGAATTCTTACTTTTAGATGAAAGAATTAAAGTAGGTTCTCTAATTGCTATAGACGACACTCCAAATTTAGAAGCCTTCAAAATGTATATGGAATTTAACCTTAATAAAAATAATACTATTGAAAAGTATGGGTATATACCCGGAAAAGGTACAAAAGTATTAGAACATCAAATAATGAAGAATTATAAAATTATTTATCAACACTACGGTGTACTTTTACAAAAGTTGAAGTAGCACTTTTATTTATAAAGTTAAATTAACATTCTTTATTTAAAGATTGTTAATATTATATAACTAATGGCTAATATCGTTATCACAGGCGGACTTGGATATATTGGATCTGAACTAGTAAAAACCTACCAAAATTCACAACACAAAGTAGATGTAATTGACAATAATTTTTCTTCTTCAAGTGTAAGAAGTATCACTAAAAATGGAATAAATTTTAATTATCTTGATGTAACGGACAAAGAATCTATAACACCACTAATTCAAAAAGCAGATATTATTTTTCATCTAGCAGGAATAACTGATGTACCAAGAACTCAAAGTGAAGAAGATAATTTATCAGACGACTTAATAAGAAATGTTGGTGAGATTGGAACCAAAAATATTATTGAATTAGCTAATCAATCAGCAAAAATTATCTTCCCTTCAACACATGTAGTATTTGAAGGGATAGGACGCGAAAAAATATTTTTAACTGAAAATGATGAACCAAAGCCAAAACTAATTTATTCAAAATCAAAATACTCAAGTGAGGAAGATCTAATAAATTCAAATAAGAATTTTGTGGTTTTAAGACTCGGCTCCGTTCATGGTCTTTCTAAACATAATACAAGATTGAATATTATGGTTAATCTTTTTGCTAAAAGGGCCTCACAAAATTTACCACTGTTTCTTCACGGAAAAGGTAAACAATTAAAAAGCTTAGTATCTGTTAAAGATGTTGTGAATTGTATGAGGTTTGTTTCAGAAAATTCAAATATAAATAATGAAATATTTCATTGTGTTTCAGAAAATTACACAGTCAAGGAAGTTGCACTTATTTGTAAAGAGTTTGTAAGCGATCTTGAAATAAAAATTACAGATGATGAAGTACCAAATGATGGGTATGGACTTTCTAGTGAAAAATTATTAAATGCAGGATTTGAATTTAAACATCTATTAAAAAATTCAATAGAAGAAATGATAATTTCATGGGGCAACAAAAAACAACCCTATGATTTTAGTGAAAACGAATACATTATTGACGGAAAAGATACTTTTTCTGACGATAGAGGAGACATATCTAATTACTATTTAGAAAATAAAATAAACCACGTAGGACTTATTACCTCAAAAAAAGGAGCAATTAGAGGAAATCATTATCATCCAGAACAAATTCAAACTTGTTTATTGATAAGTGGAACCTACTTAAGTATCACTAAGGATTTAAATAAGAAAAATTCTGTAATTGAATCAAGATTGATTAATGCCGGTGATTTATCAATAATTTATCCAAACATAGCTCATACGATGGTTTTTCTTGAAGACTCTGAATTTATAAATCTAGTTGATGGAGAAAGAAGCCATGAGAATTATGGAGAAACACATACATTTCCTTACGAGTTGATAAACGAATCACTTTCCCAAATATACTTACAAAACTTTAAATCCTTATGTAGGGTTTGTGATTCAAAAAAAATTAAACTTATACATTCATTTGGGTTGAGTCCTTTGGCAAATAATTTGACTCAAAGTCTAGAAGAAAATTCTACAACTTATCCCCTTGAGCTTTTTATGTGTTGTGAATGTAACAATATTCAACTGGGTGCCGTAGTTGAACCAGAAAAATTATTCGATAACTATCTTTATACATCATCAACTAGTATGTCATTTCAGAAGCATTTTGATGACTTAGCTAAAGAATTGATAAGTAAGTACACATTAACATCTAACTCAACAGTATTAGATATAGGTAGCAATGACGGTGTTTTCCTTAAACCTTTAAAAAATAATAATATAGATGTTGTTGGTGTTGAACCTGCAAAAAATCTTTCTGACCTAGCTAATACTAATGATTTATATACAATTAATTCTTATTTTGACAATTCAGTAGTGTCTATTATCAAAGAAAAATATGAAAAAATAGACCTTGTAACTGCATTTAATGTCTTCGCTCACTCAGATCATTTAAAAGAAATAACTAAAAATGTATTTGAACTTTTACATAAAAAAGGCAGTTTCATAATTGAAGTTCAATCTTTATCGGCAATGGTTGAAAATAATCTTTTTGATAATGTGTATCATGAACATGTTAATTACTGGAGTTTAACCAACCTTGTTAAATTCTTTAAAAAACTAGATCTGTTTGTAAATGACTTCACAAAAGTAGATACACATGGCGGCTCTTTAAGAGTATTTGTTTCAAAAAATAATAAAATTTCAAAATCAGTAAAAAAAGAAATGGAATATGAAAATAAGATTGGCTTGAATAGTAGACATACTTTTAATGAATTTTCTAAAAGAATAGCAGAACAAAAGAACGAGATTTATGAAAAAGTTTTGGATTTATCAAATTCTGGAAAAAAAATATTATTCTATGGTGCACCTGCAAAAGCAACAACTTTATTAAATTACTACGGAATAGATAGTGACATGGTTGAATTTACTATAGAAGATAATGAATTGAAGCACAATAAATTTATACCAAATACGGGAATAAAAATTATAAATAAAAATGAAGCTAAAAATTTACAACCAGATCTAATTATTGTTTTGGCATGGAACTTTTTTGAGTCAATAATGGAAGAAAACAAAAGCGTTTTTCCAAACACTACATTTACTACACTAAATAAATTGAATTAATCTTATTTGATAGAATATGAATATTATTTATAAAGTTAAAAATCCTGTAGCAATTTTTATATACAATAAACCAGATACGACAAGAAAAGTATTTAATCAAATAAAAAAAGTACAGCCTAAGACTCTTTATGTTGTGGCGGATGGTTCTAAAAACAGTACTGAAGAACAACTAGTAATTCAAACAAGAAATATTTTTGAAAATATTTCATGGGACTGTCAAGTGAATAAAATTTATTCTGATAGTAATTTAGGTCTTAAAGAAAGATTTAAAACAGGACTAAATGATGTTTTTTCAGTTGAAGAAAGTTTAATTATTCTAGAAGATGATACACTTCCCTCAATTTCTTTTTTTAAATATTGCGATTTATTACTTGAAAGATATACAGACAACAAAAAAATCATACAAATTAATGGACATAACTATATCTCAAAGGCTAATTTATTAGATAGTTACTATGTCACAAGATTTTCTGAACTTTGGGGTTGGGCTACCTGGAAAGATAGATGGTTCAATAATTACAATGATGATTTTTATAAAGAATGGGAGAATTTAAAAAACACGGAAAGCTTCAAAGAAAAATTCATAAACGAATCTCTCTATTTTTATTTTAAAAAAATATTTGATAACGCTCATAGTAATGTAATCGATTCCTGGGAGTTTCCTTGGCTTTATTCAATGGTTAAAAATGATTTATATGCATTATCACCTTCAAAAAATCTTGTTAAGAATTTAGGCTTCGGACACCCTGGTGCTACTCATACACATCAAAAATTAAAATATTATTCAATTACAAGAAACAGAAAATATGAGTTGAAGTTTCCTTTAAAACATCCAAAACAAATTTTACAAAAAGATGAGCTAATAATAAATGAGTTTAAAAAAAGACAATTAGAAAATTCAAATTTAAGTAAATTAATATATATTTTTAAAAAATTTTCAAAGACTTTAAAACTTAGTCGCTAAATTATTTATTTTTTGTGTAAATGCAAATCTCGTCAACACAATTTTTATCATTAAAATTATCGTTTATATATTGAATTATAATTTTGTTCCTTAATCTTTTTTCTTCCCTTAAATCTACAATTGCTATATCAGGTTTCTCTACTGAATAATCGTTTAATAGATCACTATAGAAGTAGTCGTCTGTAAAGAAATAATCGTAATTTATAAAATCTGCCCTATGCCAAACTATCTGCCATGCACTTCCAGCTGGCAAAATTCTTTCCTCCTCGAAAAACTTATTAAAAGTATTTGGTGAGTAAGTCACATATATTCCATATCTATAATCTGTTGATGAACTGAACTCACTAACTTCATATTTATCTGAAATTTTATTTTGATTTATATCAAGTGTTTTATTTGAAATAATAATTTCATCACCAATCATTTCTTGTGGAAAATTTTTATAATAAGGGAAATAATTTGAGTGTAGTATGTAAAAAATAAAAATTAGGGAAACAGATAAAATTGAAAAGTCAATTTTTGTATTTTTAAGAATTGGAGATTTTATCGAAGATATCTCAGAAATTAAAATTCCAAGAAAAAAATAAGACGGTATGAGAATTAAAATTGAATAATGTTCAAATCTTGGGCCGGATAAATACATATGAACATATTCTGAAACCCACCATATCCCTCCAGAAATAAAAACTTCGTTTCTGTGAATTTTTTTATTTTTAAATACCAAAATTGACAAAAGAATGATTGAAATAAATAGAAAAGGATTCCTGTTAATAATATCAATTAAAGGTATCTTTGTGTACGGATACTGAGACCCAAAATAAATTAGAAAATTCATTATATAGCTCTCATATATTTGTCCAGTAACTAATAAATAACCTAAAGACAACAATCCAAAAAATATTTGACCGTAAAAAATTTTATATTTTTTTTGGATTAGAACAAGATATATCGTTAATGCCAGAATTGGAATTCCAAATGTAAGTAATGAGAATGCTGAGCATCCAAGAAATAAACCACCTACAAAGTCATTATTTTTCCTTAGAATAAAAAATAGTCCTAAAAAAATAAATAATGAGCCTAAAAACCTTGCATCAAATTTTACTCTCTCATCGTTCACTAAATCAAAAAGCATAATTAGAGAAATATATAAATAAGCTTTCTCTGTTTTATAGAATTTACTGAAAAACATATTAAATAAAACCATAATTATCAAACTTATCAGTACATATGTAGTTGAGAGTGCATGCCATATCGAGACAGTAAATAACTTTGATATTAGATAAATCACATAATATGTAACGTTCAACAAAATGCCCTTACTTTCTAATGTTGCCTCAAAGATATTAAGATTTAAATCATCCATTCTTATAGCTGTAAATACCCAAACAAAATGATCCGGATCTATTGTAAAGTGGTAACTTAGATCCTGTATTTTAAGCACAAGATATAATCCTGCAAAAAAATATAAAAAATTGCTTTCATTATTTTTAAAGATTTCAAGTTCATTTACGATGCAAAAAATTAAAATTAATAAAACACAAATAAGTATGCTGACATAACTGGAAAACACTAAAAATGAAAAATATAATATTTTTTCTTTTATTGTAAATTTTGAAGAAATCAATATAAACAGAGCAATTATTTGCCAGCTATTCAACCTAAAAATATCATAAATTCCAATAAACGAAAATATTTGTAATAAGAAAAGTGTTGAGAAGATATATATAATTTTCGTAAAAATACTTTTAGAATTTTCATGATAAATGAAATTAAAAATCTCTTTTCCAGATAAGTAAAAATAAACAGGTACTAAAAGAAACAGTCCAAAAAAATAAAAATCTAATTTGAATAACCCGTAAAAGTAGTTTGACAAAAACAGAAAAACTAATGAGTAAATTATTATGACATTTTCAAAACTAATCTTTTGTCTTTCAAGTTTGGTCAAAGAGACAAAAACTGTCACTAGAAAAAAAATAATTAATATCAAAAAAAATACAAATGTAAACCGTGGATTTGATCCAATATTTATCTCAATGTTATTAGAAAAATCATTTATTGATATAACTTGACCAATACAAAAAAAATTATTTAGTGATTCTGAAATATAAATATCATAATTTTTAAAACTATAATCGTTTATTTGATTTTCTATAAGAAAATTAATTGCCCTACCGTTACAATTTAAAGACAATTGTTTTATAAATTGTTCTAAAAGAAAATATGTTGAAAAAATAAAAAATAAAGACTTTAATACACTTTTTTTTTCTAGGAAGAAATTTTTAAGATTTACCATTATCAAATTTATTATTTATTTTTCAATTTTAGGGCAAATACAATTATTTTCTTTAATTCAAGATATTTGATTTATTTAGAATAATATATATTGGTGACAAGAAAATTTAATTTCAACAGTTTTTCTGTTGTTGTTCCAATTTACAACGAAGAAAAAATTTTTTTAGAATCTGCTCAAAAAATATACAATATTTGTAAAAGCACAAATTTAGATTTTGAAATTATTTTCTCAGAAAATGGATCGGATGACCGTACAATTGATATAGCTAATAAATTTTGTAAAGAAAATTTGGAATGTAAAGTAATAAATTTACCTTTCCCAGACTATGGCAATGCTTTAAAGAATTCATTTAAGATTGCAAAATATGATTTAGTTGTGTCATTTGATATAGATTATTATTCAGAAGATTTTTTGCATCAAGCCTTAAATTTAGATGAGGAATATGTAGCACTAATTGCTTCAAAAAGATTAAAAGACTCTGGCGATAATAGATCAATATTTAGAAGATTAATTTCATCAATCTTTGTGAATATTTTAAAAGTTCTCTTTGGAACAAATTTATCTGATACTCATGGAATGAAAGCATTAAAAAATGAAATTCTTCAAAGTTATATAAGTAAAGTTATTTCAAACCAGTGGATGTTTGATACAGAACTTTTAATGAGATTAGAAAAAAGCAATTACAAAATCAAAGAAATTCCTATTGAAGTAGTAGAGATAAGACCAAGCGTTTACAGTCTTTCAAGCGATATTCCAAAAACACTATATTTGATTTTAAAATTAAGATTTAGACTATTTTTTGATTCCAAGTAGTTTATTTTTAAGTGAAATGAAGTCATATTTTAATGTTTTACAAACATAAATAATTTTTTCTATTGAATTGTAACTTTTAAATCTTACATGCTCTAATGGAGCCTCGATAGCCCAATCACGATATATAAATAAATAATTAAATTGTTCATTGAACGAAATATGTTCTGAGATAAAATATTTATCATTTTTATCCAGCTCGTAATATTTGATCGAATTATTAACTTTGTATAGTCCAATTCCTCCAAATGCACTTTCTACAGGTATTAGATCTTCAATAAACTTTTCTTTTTTAAATTGTTTACTAAATATATAAATATAATTAAAAATAAATGCACCTATGATAAACTTCCTTTTTAATTTAAATGAATTCAATAATGCATTGCCATCGACCCATCCCTTTTTCCTTAAAGCAAAAATATCGTAATAGTAGGGAAAAGAGAATGGAAAATAACCTTGTGCATTATTATCATCAATAAAACTATCAATTAAAGATTCAAAAGTTTCAATATCTACAAATTTAAATAAATTTAGATCTAAATCCATAGGAATATAAATAGAAAATTCTTTTATTTTATCTTTAAAAGTTTCTATACCTTTATTCCTACAAACTGCGATTCTTTCGATCCTAGAATCATATTTCTTTTCTAAATTATCAATTTGAATAAACTCATCTATTATTTTTTCATTATTCTTTTTTATACAAAACTCTTTTGTTCCATCTGTTGAGTCGGAGTCTATAACTATTATTTGCAAATTATATTTGGTACTTTTCTTGTAACTTTCTAAAAAAATAATATTTTTTTGAACATTTTGGAAACAATTTTTTGATAGCCCTACAAAAACAATATTAATATTTGACATTAATATTCCAATGTTAATGTTGTTTTTTTAATTAATTTATCTTCTTCTAAAAAATAAAAATAATTTAACACTTTTTAGTGTGTTAGTATGCTTTTAGTACTGAAATGCACAATTTTTTTTACGCCGCAGATAAAAATTATAACTACCAACTTTACATTTCAATACTAAGTCTTCTTGATAAGGTATCAGAAAAAATTAATATATATGTTTTACACAAAGATCCTGATACATTTTTATTCTTAGAAGAGAAAATTTTAAAAGAATCAATGCTTAATAAGTTAGAAATATCAAAATTTGATGACTCAATAAATTTTGACGACTATCCAAGTTTAGAAAATTCGCATGTAAGTGAAGTTACTTACTACCGATTTTTTATGGATAAATTTTTAACTGAAGAAGTTGAGTTTGTTACATATCTTGATGCAGATATTGTATGCATAAACGACCCAATAAAGGAATTAGATAAAATAACTAATGATCTTAAAGTTTTTGATTTACCTATTGCTGGAAGAACAATAGGGTTAAGAATGGAAAGAAATAAACTAAACCAATCATCTGAAAGATTAAATAAAATTAAAATGTTAAACGATAGATATTTCAGTGCTGGAGTTTTAACAATAAATTACAAACAATGGGTAAACAATAATATTTTTAACAAATTAATCGACCTATCAAAAGAGTTAGAAAATCATGCTGAATATCACGATCAAGATGTTCTAAACTCACACTTTGATAGTAATTATCTCGAGTTAAATGAATTTATGAACTTACGTGTTGGTAAAAACGCAAATTACTTTAATAACAAATATATTTATAAACATGCAATATTTTTACACTATGAAGGTAACTGGAAACCATGGACTATAAAAGGAATTTTGAAAGAAAGTTCATATTTTTATACTGAATATTTTAGGACTCTAAATATTGGAAGCTATCATATTACTCATAATCGAAAATGGAATAGTTTTAAAGATGTCATAAATGGTATATTTTCAAAAAGACTTTACAGTCTTGATAAGCCATTTAAATTTCTTCAAGAGGCAATTTCAAGTTTTTTTACGAGAAACAATTAATTGTTTATGATTTATAATCTTAAAAATGATTAAATTATCAATACGTTTTTTAATTATATTCTCATTAAATTATTTAATACTGATATTGAGTCAGAATATAGATGTTGAACAAATTAAATATGATATAGAGTTAACTTTATTATTTAGACCTTTCAAATATAATATGACATTCATTTATGTTGTAATTTGCACTCTAGTAACTTCTTTAACTCTGCTTATATTGAGAATATTCAGACCTTTTATGGAAATTTATTTAATTTATTATCTTAAAATAAACTTTTATTTTTTTGTAAGCCTTGTCTCATTATCATCCATATATCTAATTCTTAGAGTTTATGGATACTCAAGATTTTTAATCTTAATTTATTTATTCTCAGCATCATTTCTTTTATTAGTCACTGATAAAATGGATAAATAATCTTAAGTTTGATTTAATGATTAGTGGAGAACATTTAAATTTTGTAATATGAATTACTTTCTTATTTACTTTGGTTCAATACCTCTATATATACAGCACACTATAGAAGCTATAAATAATTTAAAAAGTAAAACTAAAATTTATCTTCTTACAAATGATCCTAAATATAAAAATAAATTAATTAATATTTATAACCTTGATGAATTCAAAAATTCAATAACCTATGAAGTCTTACACTCTACATATTATAAAAATCAAAACAATCCATTATGGAATACGTCTATGGCAAGGATTTTTGGTATAAAAGATTTGGCTAATAAGCTAGATATATCTGATAAAATTATTCACTTCGATATTGATGTTCTAGTGTACAGAGATTTTGATAAATATATTAATAAATTTGAAAACAAGAAAGGACTGCATATTACTCAGACAAATGAAAATGAATTAATATTTGGATTTTCTTACTTAAATGACCTTGATGTTTATGGAGAAATATGTAATTTAATGTATGATAAATTATTTGGAAATGAAGACATTGCAAATAAATCTATCCAAAATTCAAATAATTATTCTTTCAATGAAATGAGGATGCTCAGAGAAATACAGAATGAACACCCAAGTCTTATACATCCAATCGATTCAGTTCCCAATAGCGAGGAAGACATTATTTTTGATCCATTAGATATGGGTCTCTTACTAGGTGGTCAAGATAAATATGAAGAAGTACCTACAATTATTAAAAATAACTATTTGGGTAAGTATTTAATAAAGGACAGAACATCTAGAGTTAGTTTTATTGATGGGAAGCCTGTTCTTCGATCAAATGGTAAAGAATATAAAATATTTAATTTACATATTCACAATAAAAAACTATCTAAATATACCTAAAATAAAAGTTTGAATTTCCACTTTCTTGAGAAAAAATTTTAAGAATATTTCTTTTTTGCACACCAATGAGATCTAAACCTTTCATATTGTCAAACTTTTTGTCATTTTTATAAAGTGAAATTAATTTTTTTTCAACAACCGAAAATAACTGAAAATTTTTTGTGTTAAAAAAAGTATTTAAATCTGAAAAGTTAGTAAATTCTGATTTAAAAACATTTTCATATTTGAATACGACCACTTTTGAGATTCCAATTAATTTTTTTAATTTTTCAAAATCTATGAGATTAATATTTGAATTATCTATTATTAATAAATCAACTTCATCTAGCTTCTTGATTTCTCGCATTGTACTTATATCAACATTGACAACTTCAGAACAATTTGTAATGCTTTTGAGTCTATTATTTATATTATTTTTCAATACAAAATTACAAACTACATTTATATTTGAGTTTTCTAAATTATCCATAAAGAAAGTAACTAAATCTTCAAAACTGTATTGGTTATAGGATTTTTTGAATATAAATCTAAAAATATCTAAAAGTTTTTTCATTTATTGAAACTCCTATAAGTATAAAAATTATTTTCAGTATAAATTAGCTCTCCACAGTTATTTTCACCTTTGTTGTCAATAAAGATGAAATCTGATAAATGGTCTAAACTTTTGCAATCTCCATCATAAAAATCAACAAGCTCTCCAAGCCTTTCTAGATATATATCCATTTTGGATAAATTGTTTGGTGTAAATTTTCTAATTAGATAAGTAGGAATTTGATAATCTGGTTCAAATCCAGACCAAAAGGCAGTATATGCATACGGATTGATTATTAATACAGGGGGAATTTTTTGATTAATTAAGTACCGTGTTTCAGATGCTTGATACTGGTTTAAATTTGAATAGTAATACTTAGAATCATCTAAAAAGTAAGAGAAGAAAAATGTGAACCACATGATTAGAACTAAGGAAAAATTATTAAAGTTTATATATTTTTTAAACAAGGTTGTAAAAGCAGCTACTAAATAGATAGTTGAAAAAAAAGTGAAGAAAGAAAATGTTCTAAACGGGTGAAGAAGAACGTACCTAGAAAATGGAAACAAATATACGACTACAAGATTTACAACACATATAATTCCAGACACTATTGTTAAGCCTGCAAGATCTTCAAAAGAGTTAACAGCAACATATTTTTTTACAAAAAGTACAGCAATAAAGATAAGGCAAAATAGCAACAATCCAAAAGACCAATCTTGACTACTAAATTGTAAAATTTCATTTTTTTGTCTCAAAAATGGATAAAGATGGTGAGGGCTTCTTTCAGAAATATAATAAATAGTATTAGTTCTATTTAATACACCTTGCTCACTCAGTAATGAAAAAATAAAAGGAATTAGTGATAAAAAGTAAATTAAACCAAATTTAATGATTTTTTTAAATTCATAATTTTTAATTAAAACAAAAAAGTAAATTGGAAAATTAACAATTGAAACTCCAAAATGAAATAAAAAAGAAATTGTAAACGATAGCAAACTTAAATTTAATTTATTGACATATGCATTATAAATTCCTAATAATAGAAACAAGTATGCAACAGTCCTTGGCTCAACCCACCCCAACATAACATCTTTGCCAGCGACGGCGTTGTTTGGTGAATAAACAAGCATAATGAGAATGCTTGCTAAAACTCCAACTTTAAAAAATTGAAATATTTTGAATATGAGAATTACTGTAAAAATAAAAATAATTATTCTTAAATAAACTGAAAAGTAATCTCCAAAAATATTTTCAGAATATAGTATTAAATATTTCCAAACAAATGAATTACTTAAATTTCCAATATATGAGCTATTTATGTCGTTAACTTTAAAAAATTCTCCTATGTATCCATTTTCATTTGCATGTAATATCTTTGTAAAATCACCAGATGAATATAGTATGCTACAAAAAATTGAAGAGAATATTAATATTTTTTCTAGACGTTCTTTGTCTGATTTATCAAAATAAAAAAGAATATACAAACAAAACAAATATAGAAATATTAATTTTATATTTATTATTTTTAATTCGATAGTAAAAGTCCATATATTTAAGTTAAAAAACAATAACGATAAAAATAAGATATTTAATTTTTTGTCTGTATTGATAATTTTTAAAATAATAATCAAGAAAAGTGGAAGAACAACAATAATAAAATTTTTAAGAAGATCATTTATATAGGTGTAAATTTTGACAAGACCAGCGGATGAATTTTCAATCTTTATAACTTTACCTAAACAAGAAATATTTTTTATTTCGGGAAAAATACTTATGTAATCATATTTTGCAAAATATTCTATATTTGTTTTTTCATAAAACCTTACAACATCAATTGTTTTTAGTTCACATGACTCATTTTTATCAGATTTAAATGTATCATTCGAAAAATTATTTGTAATATTTTGAAAAGTGATAATTATAAAAATTAGAAAAATAAAAGAAACAATTATTTTTTTATTATCTATTGATGAATTTATCATAAATAAACTAAATTTATTATTATATGAGGCATAATCTACATAATAATGGTCATATTTATATTTTTAGAAATATTTAAACCAATTCAAAGTTTGCATCAATGAAGTGTTATATATCACATTATTCAAAAAATAGAGATAGATTGAGATATCTCGAAAAACATTTTTTACCAATTCTTCGTGAAAGTGGGCTATTTACTCAAATTATTTTAATTCGTGATTTTGATAGAGAAACAAAACAAGTCAAACAATTAGCAAAAGTAAATAAACTTTCACCGCCAAAAATTTCAAACATCAAGAAACATTTCAAAGCCTGGGAAATGTTTTCTCAAGATAATGACCAATACTGCCTTGTATTAGAAGACGATGTTTTGTTTGAAGAACGCTTGATAAAAGCTGGTAAAACAGAAACTATCACAGAATTAAAAAATTGCTTTAACAGTATCGATCAAAATTACAATTTTATAACTTTAGGATCCGGTCTTCATCAACATGGAGATAATTTAGGATTTAATAAAAAAACTACCGGTAGAAGTACTGATAGTTACATAATTTCAAAAAAATTTCTTAAATATCATGATGAGCAAACTTTCGGGTACGATCTTCCTATTGGTCATTATATTGATAAGATTTTAAATAGAAATAATGATTATTTATGGTGGTATGAGCCTACGATATTTAGACAGGGGTCTCAAAATAATATTTATAAATCATCTATTTTCACCCTAAGTGAAAAGATAATTAATATAATTTCAAAAAAAATTGCATGGTTATCTAATAAAATAACGAATTAAAAGTAGGTATTTTGTTAAAGCTTATTTAACGATTTTGAATTTTTTAAACAAGGTAATGATAAAGAAATAACCTTTCATTTTTTGAATAAAATTAAAAAGCTTAGAACGATAAATTAAATAATTGCTTACTTTATCTTTTTTAATATAAAATGCATCTCCCCAAGGAATCGTTTTTTTATACCAAATTGTTTCTATTCTTTGAAAATGATAATTGCCTAGAAAATTATCAAGTTCACCTACTAAAACGCAGTCTTCATAAAGTTCTTTTCTGTTCACTTCACAAAATATATAATCGACATCATCTAAATATTCATCAAACCCTTTAAGAACTTCTAATTCATATCCTTGCACATCAATATTTAAATAATTGACATTAGTAATTTTTAAATTTGAAAATTTTTCTAATTCAATTTCTTCAAATCCTTCAAAATTAACATGAGGATAAAAATGTAAATGTTCTTTAGGTTTTAAAACTGAAGAACTCATATTTTCATTGTTTGTGTTTTTGTATAATCTTTTTTTTTGTTTTACGGATCCGAGGCCAATATTGTAAAAATTTAAATTATTTTTACTTTTGAAAGTTTCAACCAAGTTACTGAATACATCCTTCTGTGGTTCAAATAGATAAAAATTTGAATCCACATAAACTTCCATTAAATCAACTAACTCTTGACCACGGTTTGCACCAATATAGGCAATATCCCTAACCTGTAGATTATATTTTTCATTTATTTTTTTATAGTTAAACATTTTATAAATTAATTTTTACTTTTTACTGAATAATATTTGTATGAATTCAAGCCTAACCAAACGGTAAATAAAAGAAGTATTAATACCATTCCAGTAGAAATATTATTAATTTGATCTAATAAATCAAGAAAATCTTGGTTGGTTGTTGGTAGATTAAGTTTCTCCATAAACCCAATTAGGCTATCTTTCGAAAACATATTTATTAATATATAAAAAATAAAGAAACCCAGATAACTTGTTGCAAAAATTTTTAGATATGCATTGAGTGAAAACAAAGACTCAATATAACCACTCAAATAATTTGGTTGAGAATACCTTACATTATTACCAAAAACATTTGTAACTTCTGTTAATGACAATTGGGTTCCAGGGGTTGATTCGAAAAATAAGACTGAAAAACAAGAAAATATTGATAGCAGATATGTTGAATATTTAAGAAACAAAGACTCTATTCCACTTGTTTTATATAAGATAATTGATAGTGGAACTAAACATAAAGAGTATCTAAATCCATATGAAGAAGCTGTTGAACCCCAGAGTAAGATTAAACCAAAAACTTGAAGATAAGAAATAATTATTAGTACATTTTGTAGATTTATTTTTCTAATTAGCTTAAAAAAAGAAATGATAAAACCTATAGCAACAATTGGATTGAAGAATAAAAGACCAAATTCTTGAGAAAAAAATAATTTATAAAAATTTTGAATGTTAGATATTAAAAATGAAAAACTAATTTCTGAGATTAGTGAATCAACTTTGTTAACGCCATATAAAATTTGTGGATTAAATGTATATACTCCATAAGTTGCCTTGGATAAAAATAAAAATAAAAGAATTGAAAATACAGAAAAGACATTAAATAATAAGTTTTTATAGACAAGTTTATTTTTTTTTGGTGAAATATTATGAAGAATTATTGGAATAAGAACTACAAAATAATTTACCCACCTTGTTAAAAGAGATACAAGTAAAAAAATACTTAATAAAAAATACAGAGTTTTATTTTCTTTATCTGAAGTATATATTTTTAAAGATAAAAAAATTACTCCAGAAATTGTAAAAATTTCATATACATGAGTCATAGAGAATCTTTCAAATCCAAAATATGCTGCTCCACTACCTAAAGTTAAAAGAGCAATTTCAACAAATGAAACATTTTTACCAAGTATTCTGAGTGATTTTAACATTAAGATTATTGATGCATATAAATAAACTATTGGAGACAAGGAATAAAAGATAATTTTATAATTAGTCACAAGAACTTGAGAGGAATCTCCAAACATTGCATCTATTATGTTCCCAAGAAACAGGAAAGGAGCTGACAGTATCCCTGTACCAATAAAACCTCTTGGTGCAATTTTCCCATTATTGTTATACCTTTTATTTTCAATCCCTTCCATTTGATTTGAATAATCTAAATCAAAATCAAATGCAATAGTTGATGCATGCATAAAATAATCATGATCATCCCCACAACAATAAATATCAGTCACAAGTCGATAATCAGTTTTAAGAAACAATAAAAAAATTATAAAAAATATTGATAAATATCCGCTTTTATTCAACTTAAATTTCATAGGAGCACATTTCAATCTTTATTTTTGAAAACATAGTTCTTATTAAATAGGTATCTTAAAAAGAAAACAAACACACCAGATATTAGAAAAGCAAGATAGTAAAAATTAACGTAATTTGCTAAATAAAAAGAAATTAAGTACTCTAACAGTCCAAAAATAGTAGCAGAAACTAAAAATTTTAAGAATGATGATTCGTTACTCGATTCAAACACATAAAACTTTTGGATGTTATAAGACGTAAAAATTACAAAAACAAATGTAGTCCAAAATACAATTGTATAACTTAAATCTAGATAGTCAGAAAAGACCAAAATAGACATAGTTTTGATTGATACACTCAATAATGAATTCAGCTGATATTTTATTATTTTAAATATATTGTCTTTAATTCTTGAATAAGCCATTTAATATTCATATATTAGATAAAAAATTGTTAATTTGACATGGTAAAAAAAATAATAGGCATCTGTATACCTATTTATAATGAAGAAAATAATTTAAGTAATTTGATAGATGATATTAAATTATTTATTCAAAATTCAAAATACAAAAAAGAATATGAATTTGAAATAATATTTTACGATGATGGTTCTGAAGACAATTCACTACAGATATTAGATAAAGAAGAGTCCTTTACTGTTATTGATGGTCAGGAAAATAAAGGACTTGGTTATAGCATCAAGAGATTATTTAATGAAGCAATCAGTAGAGATTTAGATGGTTTAATCAAGCTTGATGGGGATGGTCAAATGAAAATTAAAGAAATAGATATATTTCTTGAACAATTGATTATTAAAAATTCAGATGTAATTTATGGAAACCGATTTTTATCAGAAACTAAATATCCAATGCCTATATTTAGAAAAATAGGAAGTAGATTTTTTTCAATGATTTTGAAACTTTACTCAATAAAAATTAAAGACCCAACAAATGGATTTATTTATGTAGGAAAAAAGTATTTACAAAATTACAAAATATTTGGATCTTATAATGCTGCACAACAAATTTTAGTTGATTCATCATTCAGAAATTTAAGAATTTCAGAAGTTCCAGTAAATTTAAACGTAAGAGATAGTGGAAAATCATTTATTGGGATTAAGTATCCTCTTATAGTTTTATCTAGCTTGATTATATTAACTCTTCACCATCTAACAAATAGATTGCTTATTATTCCAGGCATGCTCATGGTTGTTTTTGGTCTCGGCCTATTTATTTACGATATTTACATGTGGCTAAGTGGGATTTCAAGTGTGATAATCACGAATGATATAATTTATTTATTATTCATTGGCGGTATTCAGTTAATTATATTTGGAACGATTTTAGATTATTTTAAGATTAAAAATAATAATTAATCTTGTATAGAATAACTGAAGTATTGTTTAAAAATAAATGAAAAAATATACAAAATTTCTCAAAGACATAATTCTAATCTCTAGAGTAACTGGTACTAGCAGAAAAAAAATTAGGGTTTTTTATTCAGTAGTTTTATCAAATCTCACTGTGGTCTTAGATATTGCAATAATCATCGTCATTGCCAATTTGTTTACTGATGAAGATAACAACGATAATTTTTTAATATCTTTTTTGATGGAAAACACAAGAATTCTACCTCTAGTAATAATCGTGAGATTTCTTGTCCAGTACTTACAAAAAGTTATAATTTTACAATTACAAGCCGAAGTTGATAAAAATCTTAGAATTTATCTTCTTAAAGAAGCATTTGATAAGGGTAATTATTCGATATCTGATGCCTATTTTTATATCAATACTCTTAGTGTTCATATTGCAAATTTTTATGGAAGCTTATCCACATTATTGAATAGCGTGTTACAAATTTTGCTCTATGCTTCCTTTTTGATTTACACCGACTTCAAAGCTGTAATTGTATTTTTGATTGGTGCTATTGTATTTGCTTTTCCAACAAAATATTTTACTGATATTGGTAGAAAGTATGCTCACGAAAATTATGTAGTATCTAAAGAAGCATCTACTTATATTCAACGAGTTTTAGATAACATGTTTTTAATTAAAATATTTAATAAAATTGATTTAGAAGTTTCAAGATTCGAAAACGAATTAGATAAAACATTAAAAGCAGTTATAAATAATCAAAAAGTTGGTAATGTAAATGCAAACTTTCCAAACTTTACTACCTATTTTCTTATGTCAATATTATTGATCTTTTTCAATTTCGCAGAATTACTAACCCTTGAATTTATAGGGATATTAATAAGATTATTTCAAGAATTAAGTAATTTTAATAAACAAATAATGATGGTCTCAAACACTAATGTACATTTTAAAGAGTTTTATAAAATTCAGAATAATCAAGAAAACATTTATAAAAATAATTACATTTTAACTGATGAAATAGACACAGATGTAGCCGTTAAATTTGATGACGTAAACTTTAAGTACTTCAATAGTGATATTGACATATTTGAAGGACTGAGCTTTGATATTACAAAGGGAAAACATACAATCATCACAGGCCCAAATGGTTCTGGGAAAAGTACAATACTAGGATTAATTTCTGGTATTTTCTATCCACAAAATGGAACTGTGAAAGTAAATTCTAAAAAACTTGGGTATGTTGGAGTAACACCATTAATAATAAATTCAAATTTAAGAGAAAACCTATCTTATGGATTAGATGAAAAGGTAGAAGATAAAAAGTTGTTGGCATTAGCAAGAGAATTTAAATTGTTTAATGAAGAGGAGAATTTTGATTTAGAAAAAGAAATTTCAAATAAATCATTATCCTCTGGTCAGATGCAGAAAATTTCGTTTATAAGATCACTTTTATCAGATGCAGAAGTTTTACTCCTTGATGAGTCAACTTCAAATTTAGATCAAGACACCAAAAAATTAATTTTTGAAATCCTTGATAAGGAAAACTTAACAATAATAAATGCAACACATTCACCACAAGAATTTAAAAGTTATGACTATCATCTAAAAATTGAGATAGAGGATGAAAAAAGAATTTTACAGCTTCTTAAGCAGGTCTAATTCATAATTTTTTATAACTTCAAGACTGTTTTTTTCTTTTACTTTTTCATGCCCATTTAAAGCAATGCTTTCATAGTTTTTAAATTCAAAAAGAATATTCCTTATTTCTTCATCCACATTATTTTTAGAATTATGAAAAACACAATTCACATTATTTTCTAGAAAACTTAGATTACTTTTACTGCTTGAAAGATAAACTAAGCACCCAGCAGCCATTGCTTCCAGTATTGTTTTTGGATTTCCTTCATATAAGGATGATGAAACGAATAATTTATATTTAGGATATATATCTAATAATTTTTCATTAGAAATTGTTCCAAGTAGATTTACTTTAACATTCTCACTTTTAGAAACTTCAATAATTTTATTTTTTAAACTTCCATCTCCGTAAATATCTATTTCAAGTGATTCATTTTTAATAGTTTTAATAAATTCGATGAAATTTTTTTGATTTTCTAATCTACCAACCATCAATAACCTATCCTCATGACGATTTAAGTAGCTTATTTTCTCAACTGGTTTTATCCAATTAGGTATTATTTTTAGTTTATTTTTATTAAATTTAAAATTTTTTCTCAATCTTACAAAGTCTTCATAGTTTGATACAAAGTATAAATTACAAAAAATTAATGAAAGTTTTGTTACTAGATAGGCTCCAAAAATTATAAAAGAGTTCTTCTTTTCATTTTTTTTGAATTTTAATAAATCGTAACCCGTTCTAACGATCAATGGTTTTTTGAAATATATTTTTGCGATAATTCCCACCCACGATCCAAGCATTTGATTTGTCTTAAATAAATCTGAGTGTTGTAGTTCATTTCTAAATACAAATGGTATAAATAAAGATTTTAAAAATCTGATTAATTTAGATTTTGAATATCTTATCTTGCTATAAACTGGAATAACATTAATAAGATCATCCTTAATAAATGTCTTATCATCAACATCCCCAAATGTGAGGAAATTTACGCTTACTTTATCTTGTTCAATGAGTTTTTTGTAATACAAAACTTCTCTAGATAACAATCCTGATTCTTTCCAAATTTTCAATGAAACATCAAACGTAAAAATTAAAGTTATGTTCACAAAACATATTTTAATCAATTAATGATATCAAATAAGTTAATCTTAATTTATGGAAAAAAAGAGGCTTTTCTTTATTCACAATCTTTATAAGTATCGTGGTGGAGAAGATATCTCTTTTGAGAATGAATATGAATTCTTATCAGAAAGTTACAACACCGATAATGCTGTATTCAGTAATCAACAATTTAATTTAATTGATCTTTACAACTTAGCAACTTTAAACAATAAAAATGCAAATAGAATAACCCAAAATAAAATAAAAAAATTTAAACCAGGCATAATATATTTCCATAACACTTGGTATAAAATTTCATTAGGAATTTTTAACAAACTAAACAAATCAGAAAATAATCTACTGATAAAACTTCATAATATGAGATATTTTTGTACACGATCATTTCTTTCTTCAAGGCATTTAAACGGTAACACTTTTTGTAGAGCATGTGGGATGGATAAAAGATCAGTTGGAATTTTTAATAAATATTTTAGTGATTCATTTATTAAGTCGTTTTTTGTAATTATTTATGGGAAAAGATTCTTTAATATTTTAAAAAACAATAAAATCAAAATATTAGTTCTTACAGATTTTCATGCTAGATTTCTATCAAATCTTGGAATTCCAAAGAATCGTATAAAAATATTCCCTAATCATTTAAATATTAGATCTGAAAAAATTGAAATCGAAAATAATAAAAAAAGTGATTTTATTATTTATGCTGGAAGAATATCAAGAGAAAAAGGTATTTTTGATCTTATAACATCGTGGGAAAATTCGAAAATCCAAAATACTAAGTTACTTATTGTTGGAAATGGACCGGAAGTTAAAAATTTAAAAAAAAGAATAAAAGCTTCAAAAAATATTGAATACATTGGGGAATTATCTAATCAAGAGACAATAGATCTTATAAAGCAGTCAAGATGTGTAGTTTCAGCAACTAAATTGTTTGAAGGACAACCCACTATATTTTGCGAAGCTTCATTTTTTGGAATCCCTTCAATTTTTCCAAAAGCTGGTGGAATAAAAGAATTTTTTCCTGAAAATTCGCAATTATCTTTCAGCAATGATAACAATCGAATTAATAACTTATCAGATACAATTAATTTAATTAATGATTATGAACTTTTAAAAATTGAAGGAAAAAATAATAAGCAGTTTATTGAAGATAAGTTAAACAAAAATAAATTAGAAAGAATGTTTAGTGAAATCATAAATGAATAATCCTAAAGTTGCAGTAATAATGAGCTGCTATAACAATGAAGATACAGTTAAGTCATCTGTTGAAAGTATATTGAATCAAACTTATAGAAATTTTGAATTCTATATAGTTGATGATTGCTCAGAAGATAGAACACATGAAGTTCTAAATGAATTATCAAAAAAAGATTCAAGATTAATTATTTCTAAAAATGACTCCAACTTAGGGCTAACAAAATCTTTAAATATACTTATCAACAATACAGCATCTGAATTAGTTGCTAGACAAGATGCCGATGATATAAGTAATCCAAAACGATTAAAATACCAAATAGATTATTTAAATAAAAAAAACCTAGATGCAATAACTTCAAGAGCTAAAAGAAATGATAACAACTCTGTTATTCCGAGAATGAGTTATTATCTACCAAAAAAATTAATTTTAAAATTTAAAAATCCATATATTCACGGTACGTTGCTAATCAAACGGGAAGTTCTCAAAAGCCTACATGGCTATGATGAAAATTTTATATATGCACAAGATTACAAGTTAATTACTGATTTAATAAATAAGGGATATAGAATAAAAATCTTAAAGAGAGTCCTTTACAACTTGAATATGAAAAATAATATTTCGTCAAACAAAAAAAAAGATCAAGCTTATTTTGCTAAATGTGTCAGAAAAGGAATCTTACCAAATGGAATTTGAACCAAACTCTAATAAATCGATTTATATTAACAAGGCGGGTGAAAATTGGGTAGTTGACAGGTTTAGAGATGAATGGAAAAAATATAATAATTACAGCATTCCTTTGACTATCTCAAATAATGTGAAAGTTATTTGGCTTATGGCTCCATGGACTTGGAGAAAGATTTCAAAATCAAAACTTTCAAAAAAGATTGTAATTTGTACTATACATCATATTGATGAGCAAAAATTCGACAAAAAGGAAAAAAAAGAATTTTTAGAAAGAGACAAATATGTTGATTATTATCATGCAATATCATTAAATACTGAAAAACAGATAAAAAAATTAACTACTAAGAAAATATTTACAATACCTTTTTGGCTAAACAATAAAATTTTTTTTGAGATCTCTAATAAACAAGTTTTAAGGAAAAAATATGAAATGAACAATGATGCATATTTAGTTGGGTCATTTCAAAGAGATACCGAAGGTAAAGACCTTATTTCGCCAAAGTTATCAAAAGGTCCAGATTTATTTATTAATCACATAGATAAATTAATCAATAAAGAAAAAAATCTTGAGGTAGTTTTAACTGGTAAAAGAAGAAATTATGTAATAAATGAATTATCCAAACGAAATATAAAATATCATTATTTTGAAATGATTAGTTTTGAGCAACTTAACGAACTTTATAATTTATTAGATCTTTATTTAGTAACCTCACGTTACGAAGGGGGACCACAGGCCATTCTTGAAGCTGGAATAACTAAAACACCTATCATTTCAACTGATGTTGGAATTGCCAAGGAAATATTAAGTGAAGAATCAATTATCGATCTCGATAATCCGCTTAATGCAAGACCAAACATTAATTATGCATTTTCTAACGTACAGAATTATTTAATACCAAAAGGTTTTGATAAATTTAATGAGATGTTTTCACAAATAGTATGAAAATAGCGATAGGAACAAAAATCAAAGAGGGACCATGGGGTGGAGGAAACCTTTTTGCTAAAAATTTATCAAATTATTTAAAAAGAAAAAACCATAAAGTTTATTTTGATTTATCTCCTGATAATTTAGATATAATTCTACTTACTGAGCCAAGAAAAACATCAGAATCATCTGCATTTACTCAACATGATATTGAAAACTATCTTAAATACGTTAAGAAAGACTGTTTAGTCGTGCATCGAATTAATGAGTGTGATGAAAGAAAACAAACAAATCACGTAAATAAATATATCATATATGCGAATCAAATATCTGATTACACAGTATTCGTAAGTAAATGGATACAAGATTTGTATATTTCTCAAGGAATTAAATCAAATTACTTTGATGTAATTATGTCTGGAGCTGATAAAGAAATTTTTAATTCTAATAATTTTAAACCTTGGAATGGAAACGAAAAGTTAAAGATTGTAACACACCATTGGGGAGCTAACTGGAATAAAGGATTTGATATTTACGAATACATTGATCAATTGCTTGATGAAGTAAAATATAGTAATTTATTTGAATTTACTTATATAGGTAATCTTCCAAAAAATTTTTCTTTTAAAAACAGTAAAGTAATAAAACCCCAAAGTG
>MDTG01069147.1_pt1 | contig 25351 bp, 26 predicted proteins | sample 811421 | NCBI WGS metagenome assembly MDTG01 (sample SAMN05326645, study PRJNA326480) | marine metagenome | isolation source: seawater | place: Pacific Ocean: South East | collected 2011 | reverse complement strand
TTGTAGAATTAATTAGATATTTCATATTTTAAAACTTTATCTTCTCCCCATTTATTTACATAATTTTTTACTGTTTGATCAATAATATCATCTTTAGAGGCAGTTTTATTTTTTTTAAAATTTATCAATATATCTTTTGAAAATTCTTCGATTCTATCAAATGATTTTCCATCCATAAAAGGATCAAGATCGTTTTGAATCATTTTCCAACCATTACTCATGCTTTTATATTCTTTAAGTCTATTTTGTAAATAAAACCACAAATTATCCCAATTATTAAAAACGATTTTATTTTCATATTTATAAAACATACTTTCTTCAAAACCAAAATAATCATAATATAATGTTTCTGTATTTGTCATTGCACTTTCAAGTCCTGCAGTGCCAGCTACTAAACAATTATGTATTGCTATATCTGAACCAAAAGCTGCTTCTGAGGGTGAATTTTCAAAATTCTTTACTAAAATTTCATCACTATTTAAATAAACATGACAACGTCCTGTTTTAACTGCCTTCAATAGTAATTCATAAATTGGGCCTAAAGAATTTTTTAATTGTGCGGGCTTTTTGGGCTTTATAATTAGACCCATCCAATCATTATCCAATAATTTTGAAAGGATAAACTTGTAACTATCCCTTATATGATAAAAACCAGCTGTTAATTTTTGATCTGATACAGCTCCTTGATCAAAAAAAGCTACTATTTTTTTTGCACCATTTTGTAATATTTTATTCCTAATCTTTATAGAATTTTTTTTGCTTAAATTAAATTTGTAGTCATAAATATATCCAACAGAAATATTATATCTAAATCGTGATCCAATTAATTGTTCTGCATAATTATACTTGTTACTAAAAGAAAAATATATATCATTAACTATTAATCCATATGGGTTAGTTTTTTCGTAAAATGAACCCTGTATCATGCAAGAGACTCCATTTAATTTTTTAATTGCTTCACTTGCTGCAATTACGTGACTAAAGTATTTATAATTAGTTATATACAATTTAGTATTGGATAAACTAAAATAATTATACCAAAGTAAGAATTCATTTAAAAATTTCACGTTATTTGTATTGAAATAGTTTAAGTCATATTCTTTTTGAATTTGTTTTTTTAAGTTGGATAAAGTAGTCTTATTTCCATACTTATATAATGGAACAAAGTTTTTTTTAGACTTGTTTAAATTTTCTTTATCAAAATTTGAAAGTTTATGGATTTTATTAACTAAATTTAAATCATTAGTATTTAAATTATTAAAATAATCCTGAGGCTTAAAAGAATTTATGGGTAATTCTATTGAAATTATAGGATTATATGTATTTTTTTTAAAAATTTTATTATAATTTATATAGTGAAAATTGTTTTTCAAAATTTTAAGTAATTTTATTAATAAATCTTTAAATGTAAAATAAAAATATTTTAAATATTCATTATTACAATTAATTTTTAATTCATAATTTTTATTAAAATATTCAATAAAAAATTGATCATTGTTAATTTTTGGCAAGTAAATAATTGGATTATTAAATTTTTTTTTAATAACAATACACGTATATAATAATTCAAATAATGTAACTTTGTTAAATATTCTATAAAAAAGCAAATCTTTTTTGAAAAATAATTTTACATTTTTATTTTTACTTAAATATTTTTGATTATCCGTGAAATTATTTACAAAATCATTGAGATAATCAATCTCTACTTTATAACCAAGTAATAGTTTTCCTTCTTTTTCTTTATTAAAATCCCAATCAAATTTATCAATTTTTAGAATTGAAAAGAATCTTGAATTAAAAAAATAATTAATAAATTTTGATTTATGAATATAATATATTTTATTTTTTTTATTTATTTTTTTAAAAATTATACTGATTAAAGTGAAAAAATTTAAGTTAAAATATATACAAGTCATTATTATGGTTATTTAAAATTTAATATTTAAATCTCTACACCAATTTATTGATACTTTATCTCCTTTTTTAGCAAGTTTTTTTATTTTACTAATTGACTTAGATTGAATATATACTTTTTCTGAAGGATAGAAATTACTATAAAATAAGGTTTTGAAATGATCTTTAGATTTTAAATTAAATTGATAACCATAATTAAATTTTTTGTTATCAGTTTTTCTAAATATATATGTAATATCAATATTGTTGATTTTATTTAAATCTAACGCTTCAAATAAAACTTTGTTAGCAGGTATTAAAAACTGCTCATAATTGTCTAAATTAACTAAATATGCAGAGTAAACAATTGATAAATTATTTGCTAGCGCAAAATTCTCAAAAAAACTTAAATCAAAATTAAAGAAGCCATTACCTCCATAAACAGATTGAGTAACCCATATATATCCATTTTTTTTGCATAAATTATACATTGTTCGATATGCTTCACCAACATTAAACACATGCTCATTATTACCAAAATCACAAACCAAATCATATTTTGAAAAATGTTCTTTATCTTCAAATGGAATGTTTAAGTCAGCATAAATTGAACCTTTAACTTTGTTAATATCAATACAATTATAATTTTTTATCCCTATAGAATTCCAGAACAGCTTAGTTGATTCTCGGTTACCCTTAGGAAACTTTTTTAAAAAGCTAAATTTATTTTTATCAAAATTATAATTAGCTTGCTCAAATAAATATTTAATACTGTCATATTTTACTCTTAAAGTTTTGGTCCCCATATCCATAATCGAGTTTATATTTTTTAAATAGTTATTTTTAATTAATTCAACTGCTAAAGATAATTGAGCTATTTTCATTATAAACTCCATCCATCATCAACTACAATGTTCTGTCCATTAATATATTGTGATGAGTCGTTCATTAAAAAAAGAAAGGCAGATAATAAATCTTTTGGATCTAATACACCTTTATTAATACAGTCTTTTTTATATCTTGATAAGAATTTTTTTGGCTGATTATTAAATATCCCCCCCGGAGATATTGAATTAAACCTAATATTTTTATTTTTAGAGTATTTAGCCATATATTTTACTATTGAATTTATACCGGACTTTATTGCACTGTATTCAATTGGCGAAGTTATATTAGTTCCTTTATAATGCTCAAATATAGGTGATTTAAGTGACTGAATAGAAGATAAAAGGATAAGATTTCCATATCCTTGTTTTGCAAAAAATTTATAAAAATTTCTACAAATTAAAATCGAACTCCCTAGTTGATTAAAAAGATCTTCTTTAATATCATTTGGGTTTGAATTGATAAAACTTTTTCCCCATTTTTTAGTTTTCGGATAAGCGCAGTTTATAACAACATCAATTTTCTTATATTTTTTATAAACAGATAAAATGATTTTTTTAATTGAATTCTCTTTGGTAATATCTGATTTTATAAACAAACCATTAGTATTTTTACTTTTTATATTTGTTTTCTTAAAATCAACCATAACAACATTATTATTATTATTTAGCAAATAATTGCATAAATATTTACCTATCAAACCATTTGAACCTATTACAATAATTACTTTTTTACTCACAATTATAAATCTTATTAATATATGTATTTAATATTTTAGATACTTATTTTTTGCTATAAAAAATGGATTTAAAATGTTTTCTTTTTGATTAAAAGTAATTTCTTCGTTAATTCCATTTATTTCACAATTGGCTTCATTTAAAATTGCTATAGCTGCACCAATATCCCATTCACTAGTTGGTCCAAATCTTGGGTAAATGTCAGCATTACCTTCAGCCAACATACAAAATTTTAGAGAGCTTCCCGCTTTTAACAATTCATAGTTAATAAATGTTTTATTAATCCATATATCAAATTGAGAATTACTATGTGATTTACTTCCAACTATTTTTATTTTTTTATCTCGTATAATTTTTGAGGCAAAAATTTTTTTTGCTTTACTAAAGTCAAGAGTATTTTTAATTTTTATTAAATACGCTCCATTATCTTTATATCCAAAATATAATTTTTTTAATACAGGAGCATAAATAACTCCAAATACTGGTAAATTATTTTTAATTAACGCTATATTAATAGTGAATTGTCCATTTTTATTGATAAATTCTTTAGTTCCATCTAATGGATCAATTAGCCAATAAATGTTCCATTTTTTTCTTTCATTCCAAGGTACAAAACTTTCTTCAGACAATATTGGATAATTATTTTTTAGTTTAGTTAGTCCACCTATTATTATTTTGTTTGATTCTAAATCAGCTATTGTTAAGGGTGATTTATCTTCTTTAAAATTTATTTTATAATCATTGTTATAAATTTCTAATATTTTTTCTCCAGCTTCATAAGCTATTTGACATACTGTATTATATTTCATTTTTTAGGAATAATTCTTCCAACTGGTTTTGATGAAACTTTTCTATTAAGATAAAGAGCAAGTTTTCTTGTTCTTTTCGAATTGAAAATTATTTTGTGAAGATTCCTTATTTTCCATAAATTAGTTTCCCCCCATGATCCTGCAAAATGTACAAAATAATTATTAAATAATGAGTTCTCTAAACATCTTATTAATAAATTTTTATTTAAAATCTTTTTATCATATAAAAAAGGATATTTTGATGCCATTTCATAAATCCATAAACATTGAAATCTATAATCAATAAAATTTAATTTATTAATTTTTTGAAATTCATAATTTAGAATAGGTTCATCACCATTAGTAATTGATTTAAAATCTTTTTTATATTTAAAGAAAATATTTTTAAATTTTTTTGAATATTTTTTTTATTAAATATAAATAAACCAGCACAAAAATATTCATCTAATAAAAGTATCTTTTTATTTAACTTAAATTTATGATACTCAAATATTTCTTTTGGTGACATAAATAGTGCTGAATCTAGTGGATATTTTTTTGAATAATAATAATGTCTATTAAAAGCAATATTTTTTAATGTATTCTGTAAATTTAAATTTAATCTTTTTCTTTGTGAAACTACTGTTATATAATCGTTTTTGTGGAATTCAAAAATATTTGGTGATAATTCATTGTTTATTAGTATATCAATATCAAGATAGCATACATTATTCACATTAATTTTATGTTCTGACAACTTTTCTCCAATTAATAATTTTTGCCATGTAGCCTTTTTCCAAAAGTCATTATCTTTTTCGATTAGTTCATCAAAAAACATAATTAATCCAATTCCATTTTTTTTACAGTATTGAAGCCAGTTATATTTTACATACTTTATCCAATTTTTTTTAGCATCTTTACCAATAGCTATTGAAACAATATAATTTCCATCATTTGAATTTAAATATTTTTTCATTTTATTTTAAAATCATTGTCATATAAAATATGGTAAATTTATATTATTATTTATTAAATTTTTTCTAGATGTTTTAATGCCATCAGAAACAAAATTAAATAGATTGGCAGTTGATACAGCATCAATATTTTTATTTTTAAAACCTTCATAAAAATGACTCCAATTTCCTACACCTCCAGAAAAAATTAATGGAATATTTAAATTAATATCAATAAATTTAAATAAATTTAAATCTAATCCTGTTCCAGTACCATCTTTTGATATAGAATTAATAAAAACTTCTCCAACTGGTAGGCTTTTTATAGTTGTTAAGTATTCATTTATATTTTCAGATACTAATTTAGTTCCATTATTAATATAAATTTCAATTTTTTGACCATTAATAATAAAATCAATCGACCCTACAACACATTGTGATCCAAAATTTTTACCTAGGTTAGTTACTAAACTGATATTATTATGTAACGCAGAATTTATAACTATTTTATCTGCGCCATTTTTTAGTAATAATTTTGCGTCCTCAATACTCGATATTCCGCCTCCTGCAGAGATAGGAACAAAGCAATCTTTAGAAATTTCTTTGAGTATTTCAGCAAAATTTTCTTTATTAGAGTTTGATGGTCTAACATTAAGAACAATTAATTCATCTAAGTATTTAGCAGTTTCTGCAAAATTATAATTTTTTTTTAGCCAATTAATATCTCCTACATTTTGGAGTCTGAAATTTCTACTCAAAGCAAACATTCCATTACAATAATGCAAAGTAAAAATAAGTCTTTTTTTAAGCATTCTAATTTAAAAAGTTTTTTATTAATTTTAATCCATTAGATTGGCTTTTTTCAGGATGAAATTGAGTACCAAAAATATTATTTAATTCAACTGATGCTATAAATTTTTCACCATAAGTACATGTAGCAATATAATCTTCCTTAATATTCTTATTGGGATATGGCATCAAATATGAATGTACAAAATAAAAATCACTTAAATTATCTATATCTTTATAAAGCAAAGATTTCTTATTTATAATAGATATATTATTAAAACCCACATGTGGTACTTTTAATTTATTATTGCTAAACTTTATAACTTCCGAGTCAATCAAACCTAGTCCCTGACTTTCTCCATCTTCATACCCTTTTTTTCCTAGTAATTGAAAACCAAGGCAAATTCCTAATATTTTATTTTTTTTTTCAATTATTGAATGATTTATTACAGCATCAAGTTTTTTTTCAATAATTATTTTCATTGCTTGTTTAAATGATCCTACTCCTGGTAAAATTAAATGAGTTGCATTTAAAATTGTTTCATGATTGTCAGTGGAAACATAATCAAAACCAAGTATATCTAGAGATTTTTCAACAGACCAAAGATTGTTTAATGCATAATCTATAATAACAATTTTTTGCATTTAATTAATTTTAAATTTGAGCTTCCAAACTCCATTATCAACTTCATTTAATATTTCATTATTAGCCCATTTTCTAATAATACTATCAAACTTTTCTTTGCTTATTTGAAAATATTCCAAGTAAATATCAATGAATTCACTTGGATAATGACCCTCATATAGATTAATTAAATTAATTCCTTGCTCCCTTGTCATTGCACCTCTTCTTATTTCTATACCTGCATCCTGCGTTGCTCTACCAAATCCATATTTAACAAAACATAAATACATATGTAATGCATACAATGCTTGATCTGTTTGTGCAAAATTTGTGAAAGTACTTATATTGGGATTTTCATCCTCTTTTAGTCCACATTTCTCTTTAGCAACTAAGTAATTTCTATAAGGATCCCAATTCTCAAAATAACTCCAATGAGTTAATGATATATTTTTTGTTTTGAGATCAGTATTGTTAGGGAGAGTAAACCAATATGAACCTGAATTGTTTTCATTAAAAAGTTCAAGGACTTTACTGTATCCTGCCTCTAGGTAAGATTTTATTAAATATTCAATATCAAATAGGGCTATATTTTTATTTAAGTCTGAGCCACCATATTCGACTTCTCCATCTTCACCATAAATTATTAAAGGTATATTAAAATTAAATGAAGTTCTTATAATTGATGAATATATTGCAATTAACCATCCATAGTAAGGAAAACCCATTTCTTCAAAGCCTATAAAATTTATTTTTCTCATAATTTCTTCATCCGGAGATATATGTATGTGATCATAACCATTTCTGACAAAGTTATTTAAATTTTCATCGCCTATACTTAGGCTAAGTGGCGGTCTAACAGTTATGCATAATGGTGTTAGATTATATTCATGTTTCATTTTATATGAAACATAACTACTGTCCTTACCTCCACTAACAGGAATAATACAATCAAAATAATCATGTTTCTTGTTTTTTTTAACTATCTCTTTAAATTCTTGAATTCTAGCATCCCAATTAATCAATTTTTTTTCTTTCATCCATTGGCAGGCATTACATTCACCTTTTTTATTAAATGTAATTCTTGGTCTTGTTGATAAATTTAGGCAGCTAGAGCATCTAAAATATTTATTTTTATTCATTTTCTAAACCAAATTTCTTATATACATATTCTGCAAATTCAAAATCAAATTTTGTATCTATATCTATTGAGTTAATAAATGGTATTTCTACACCTCCAACTCTGCCTGAAAGTAAATCATTTGACTTTAAAATAAATTTAGGAGTTGAGACAAAACAATTTGTTGACATATTGAAAACTTGTGGAGCATCTTGTCTTCTAAATATTTGTTTTTTTAATTTATTAACTACTTTTAGTGTTTTGTTTTTTTTATTTATTTTGACCATATTAAACCAAGGATTTCTATCTGTTTTAGTATAAGTAATAACATAATCATAAGATTTAGATTTATTAATGCATTTTTTTATATGTTTTATAGATCTTATGGGGGAAGTTGCTGGTAAACTTACAAAAGTATCAAAAGTTATATTTTTTTTATGCAGGTATTCAATAGAGTGTTTCCATGAATCTAATTCTCTAGACTTATCTGATGCAAGTTTTTTGGGTCTTTTAATTATATTAACTTTCATAGACTCTGCTATTTTTAATATTTTTTCACTATCTGATGAAACATATATACTATCAAATAATTTACTTGATTTAGCAAAAGAAATTGAGTGTGTGATTAGTGGCTTACCAGAAAAATTTAATATATTTTTATTCTTTAAACCTTTTGATCCACTTCTTGCAAAAATAAAAGCAAATACTTTCATGTATTCCTATTATATAAAAATATTTTTTTTACTATTTTCATAATCTCACTTCCTTGATTTATATCGCAATAATCATTTTTAGTATTTATTTTTTTATTTATAAAAATTTTATCTTGTAATAAATAAGCGTTAGATAATGATGATTTCGACTTGTAAATAATACTTTTTTTGTTTTTATAATTTATTTTATAAATTATTCTTTTATTGAAATCACAAACAATGATTTTGTCCTTGTAATATACAACACATTTTCTAGATTTGAATTTTGAATTAAAATTTAAATTTAACAATATTGTAGAGTTAAATTTTGTTATAAACATAATCTTAGCAGACTCTTCAACATCAATTTGTAAATCATCTGATTTACTAATGTGTGAAAACAATACTTTTAAATTACCAAAAAGAGAATAAAGATAATCAATTTCATGACTTGACTCCAAAATAACTCCTCCCCCAAGTTTTTTTTTGGCAGATACAGTATGAATGTAATTTTTCTTTCTCCAATCTGGTAGATAGGATAAGTTATCACTATATATATGATTTATGGTTTTAATATTAATCTTATTTATTAGTTTACTAAATTTAATTAAAAGATCATCAAATCTAAACACATATCCAATTAGACAAAATAGATTGTTTCTATCTATAATTTTTTTTAATTGTTGAATTTTTTTTAATTCCAATTTATTGGAAAGAGGTTTTTCTATAAAAATATTAATTTTATAGCTAGCAAATAATAATGCGTATTTTAAATGCGTATTTGCTGGTGAACAAATGAAAACATATTTTGGTTTTTTACTTATAAAATCTTTAACTTTATTTGTTATAATAATTTTATTTTTATTTCTTATTTCTTCGTGTTTGGATTTATTTAATAAAATGATAATTTTATCATAATTAAAATTTTTTTTTATTATGTTAAAATGTTTTTTTCCAATACTTCCAAATCCTACAATTCCTATAATATTTTCTTTCACTTGAAATATTTATTAATTTTTTGTTACTTCTTTAATAACTGCTTGATATACTTTATCAACATCTTTGATACTCATTGTTGGATATATGGGAAGATTTAAAATTTTTTTTGTTACATATTTTGTATTTGGGCAGTCCATAGATACATATTTGTGTATTTTTTTAGAGTACAAAGGCTGTTCATATATAGGCATTGGATAAGCTATTCTAGTGTCAATTCCATATAACTTTAATAGATTTTTTGCTATTTTATCTCTGTTATTTAAAAGTATTGGATAAAGAAAATAAGAATTTCTATATTCTTTCGATCTTCTTTTTAAGATTTGTATTTTATTAGTATTATTTTTAAATAAATCATCATATCGTTTAGCAATTATATTCCTTTTTTGAACAAAATTTTCTAACTTTGATAGTTGAGCAATACCAATTCCAGCATTTATTTCTGTCATTCTAGCATTAGTCCCAAGCAGAGTATGAGTATATTTTTTATTTTTAGGTTCACCAATATTTCTTCTTATCAATAATTCATCATATATTTTTTTTTTGTTAGTAAATACCATTCCACCTTCTATGGTTGTAATTATTTTTGCCATATGGAAACTCATAGTAGAAACATCTCCGTTTGCTCCTATATTTTTCCCTTTGTATTTAGCTCCTAATGATTGTGCTCCATCTTGAATAATAGGAATTTTATATTTTTTTCCTAACTTCAAAATTTCTGCTATTCTTGAAGGATTACCTCCATAATCTATAAAAATTATTGCTTTTGTTTTTTTTGTAATTGCTTTTTCAATTTCTTTAATTTCAATATTAAATGTGTTTCTGTCAATATCTACAAAAACTGGTTTTGCATTTTGATAACTAATGCTTGAAGCGGATGAAATATATGTCATAGCAGGAACTATTACTTCATCGCCAATACCAATTTTCATTGTTTTTAAAGCCAAGTCAAGAGCAACAGTTCCATTAGAAACAGCTACAGCATATTTAACATTTAAATACTTTGCCATTAATGACTCAAATTTTTTTACTATTTTACCAGATGTAAATCTTTGTGATTTAAAAGTACTTTTAACTTGATCTAATTCAACTTTTTCTAATATTGGATCAGCCCACGGGATTAATATTTTATTCATTTATTATTTATAGTTAGATATCTTTCTTTATTTTTAAAGAACTCTGTAATTGTTTCTAAAGAATTAGTATGAAAATCTTTTGAAGTTATTGATTTATCTTTAAAAGAAGTAATTAATTCCTCAATTGCGTCATAGATATTATACTCATTTTTAATTCCTAATAAATTATACATTTTATCAAAAGAAACTTTATAATTTCTTTTATCATCTATAGGCACTGATGTGACCTCAAGATTAGGTATTTTCTTTAAAAAAAAATCGATTATTTCAGATTTTTTATAGTTTTCATTTGTAAAACCCGCATTCATAACTTCTCCATTATATTTAAAGTCATGATTATCTATTATTTTTATAATTATATTAGCCATATCTTTTACATGAACGTATGGGCGCCAAGTTTCAGGAGCAAAAACAATTAATTTGTTTTGAAAAAAAGCTTCGTAACAAAATGAATTCACAGTCAAGTCAAACCTGGTCCTAAAAGATTTTCCATAAGCAGTTCCAAATCTAAGACTTACAGTCTTAAAATCATTATCAGCAAGTTGTGATATTTTATTTTCACTATCTATTTTTGTTTCTGCATAAAGTGAGACTGGATTTAGAGCACTAGTTTCAGATAAAAATTCATCATTTAAACTTGCTCCATAATTCGAGCAGGTGGAAGCAAAAATATATTTCTTAACTTTATTTTTTTTTGATATTTCAGCCAAATTAGTGTTCCCTTTATAATTTATTTGATAGGCTGAATTGGGTGCAGATTGACAAGGTTTATCACCAACAATTGCTGCTAAGTTCACAACAGTATCAATATTTTTTATAGAATTATTTAGTTTGTCTTTATCTCTTATGTCACCCTTAATAAATTCAAAATTTTTGTAATTTGAAAATTGTTTTAGAGAATTATCTCCGTAAATTAAAATATCATAACAATAAACATAATAATTTAAATCTAATAACCTACTTATTAATTGACATCCTATGTAACCTGCCCCACCGGCAATTAAGACTTTTTTCATATTTAATATTTTCTTTCTAAATCTTTTAAACTTGAAGTTATATGTTGGTTGTTTTTTATGTATTGGTTTTTTCCTACATTAATATAAGAATCAATTATAGATCTTGATCCTAAATGCACATTTTTACTTATATTAACTTCTCCTGAAATAATAACTCCTGTCTGTATGTTGCAATTATTTCCAATATTAGTGTTAATTTCAATTACACATGAACTATCTATTTTTGTGTTATCACCAATTTTAACATTATGACCAATTATAGTTCCAGCTTTTATAATAGTTCCTGAGCCTATTTCAACAGAGTTAGGAATTTTGCAATCTTTCGAAATTACATTGATTGGAATTAAATTCGAATTTAATGCTTCATAATAAATCTGCTCTCTTAGCATAATATCACCCACAGCAACTACAAAACCACTAATACCCATACTTGTTAAGTTAGATAATATTTCCCTCGAACCAATAACTTTATAATTGCCATAAATATTTTTATTTATTAAGTTACTCTCATTCAAATTACATATAAAACCAGACAATGAATAATTTTTATTTTCATTTAAAATACTAGCAGCTGATTTTGCACTTGTACCTGCACCAATTATAATTACTTTCATATCCTGCCTAATTTTTCAAATTTTCTTTTTATAGAGATTAAGTCTTCATTTTCAATATTAATTTCCAAAGTTATATGCTTATTTTTTAGATTTAAAGAGTTTAATTTATTGAATATTTCTTCACTATAATTATGTCCTAAATTTTCATCTACTTCAGCATTATTTTCACTATAATGAATATAATCGGTATCATTAACCAAAATTTTTAAGGACTCATTGAAATCTAAATGTAATGTTTTGCATGAAACTTTAAGATGACCAACATCAAGTAAAATTTTAAAATTTAAATTTTTTTTTAATTCATAATAATCTTCCAAATCAATTAGCATAAATGGCTTATGATTTATCCAATTAGAATGATCATCTTTAGAATAAACATTATTTTCTATGTATAGTGATAAATTATTATGTGTTTTATTTTGCAATATATTCCAAGCTTTTTTAAATCGCTCAAGACATATATTTCTATCATTTATTTTTTTATATTTTTTTCTTTTACCAGCGTAATTTGAATCAAAATCTATAAAATAACCAGCATGAATTGAATATTTTTTTAGGTTAAATTTTTGACTAAGTTTTATATTGTTTAAATAAAAATCTATTGATTTATTATAAATGTTATCATTGAGTGAGCATAAATTCAACATCATTTTATTATGCTTTAAAGGCAAATAATTATGAAATATAAAATTTACGTTTTTGTTTTCATTTATTATATTTGATAAATTTAATTTAGAGTCATAGCTATCACCAGTTAATTCAATATTTTTAAAACCAATTTCTTTAAGATCTCTAATTTTATTATTTAAATCTCCTTTTTTAATAGAGGATGTAGTTGCATATATTTTCATTAATTTTTAAATTTCTTAGCAGGTGAACCAATTAATATAGAATTTGGAGATGCATTCTTAGTTACCACACTGCCAGCTCCAATTATAGAATTTTTACCAATAGTAATATTTGGCAAAATTACACAACCTGCACCAACAAAAACATTTTCTTTAACTTTAGATCTACCACATATTATTGATCCTGGTCCTACGTGACAATTTTTATTTATTATACTTTCATGTTCAATTATTGCAGATGTGTTTATAATAGAATTATCCCTTATTTTTACTAATGAGTTTAAAACAGCATTAGAGTTTATAAATATTGATTTGCCAATAATTGATGTTTTAGAAATTTTTGATAGAGGGTGAATAACATTAAAAAATGAATATTTTTTATTATTGTATAAGTCGAAATACTGTTTTCTTTCTTTACAATCTCCAATAGATATAAAAAGACTTACATTTTCTTTCTTAAATTTTTTAATTTCATTAAAATTATTTGTCACTGGAACATTAAGTATTTTTTCATTTTTTTTTGCTGTTTTATTTATATCAATTATTTTGTATATTTTAATGTTTTGAAGGTTTGCCGCATCTACAACTACTCTTGTGTGACCCCCAGAGCCAATAATGAAATTTATTTTATCATTCATTTAATTTCTGATTTTTTCAATAATTCGTCTATTTGATAATTATTTTTCGATTTATTTCCAATTATTTTAAAAAAGTAATCACTTGTAATACCAGTTCCTGGTCTTTTAGTAGAAATGTTTTTATCAGTAAACTTTTCTCCTTTAGAAATTTTTTTTATTGCTACAATAGATTTTGTATGTGTTTTTATGTTACTTTTGGCACTATTTGTAATAATTTTATTTTTATTTCCTAGTGAAAATTCAATATTTCGTATTGCTTTAACCATTTTAGATAATTCATCAATCTCTATACTTGCTATATGATCCGGACCTTTCATTTTTCTGCTTAGAGTAAAATGTTTCTCAATCACAGTTGCTCCAAGAGCAACAGCTGCAATTGGAACTTCTATACCAACAGAATGATCCGAATAACCTATTTTAACATTAGTTTCATTTTCTAAAGTTTTCATGGCAAGTAAATTTATATCTTTAAAAGGTGTTGGATATTCAGAATTACAATGTAGCAAGGTTAAATTTTTTTTACTAAGCCCATTTTTAGACATAAAATTTATGGTTTTTTTTATTTCATTTAAATCAGACATACCTGTAGATAGAATTATTTTCCAATTATATTTACATATTTGTTTAAGATATGGATAATTGTTAATTTCACTTGAAGGAACTTTAACAGTTTTTAAATTTAATTTTTTTAATAGTTTAATACTTTCTATATCAAAAGGTGATGACATAAATTTGATATTATTTTTATTACATTCATTAATTAATATTTCATGATCATTGATTGAAAGTTCTAATTTTTTTAGCATTGAATACTGACTTTCTTTGTTATTAATTTTTTTCTGATAATTAGCTTTTGGCGCATCTTTAGTAATAATATAATCGGTTTTAAAACTTTGAAATTTTATAAAATCTGCACCTGCTTTAGAGGCCATTTTTACTAATTTTTTTGCTAAATTAATATTTCCATTATGATTCACGCCAGCTTCTGCAATTATAATTGTTTTTTTAAGACTCATATTTAAATTCCTTAAATTTTTTTAAAATATAATATATTTGATTGTATCTAAATAACTTTTTATAGTTAATATTATTATTACTATTATTTTGTAGTAAACTTGTTATTTTTTTATGATCAATAAAATCTATTTTTTTGAATTCTGTATCTGTCAAGTTATCTTTAATTATTTTTTGAAAATTTCTATTAAACCAATTTTCTGAAGCATCAAATCCTCTTTTATTTTTTCTTTTTAGTATATATTGAGGTACTAAGTTTTTCATAGAATCTCTAAGTATTTTTTTAGTAAAATTATTTCCTAACTTCGAAGTAGAAGGCAAAGAAAATATAAAAGAAACAAGTCTATAATCAAGATATGGCTCCCTGCTCTCAACTCCTTGTGACATTGAAATTTTATCAAATTTTAGCAAAATTTTAGGAAGGCTACCATAATGAAAGTCATGATAAAGTTGCCTATCAAATTGTGAGAAATTATTCAAATAATCTTTCTTCACAACAGTTCTCTCTTTTTTATCTAAATTGAAAAAATTATAATTTAAACTTTTGTTAATTATATTATTTTTTTTAATAAACTTTCTTAATAATAATTCAAAAGGATTTATATTATTCATGTCAAAAAATAATTTTTTTAAATTAAAATATCTAAACAGATTATTCTCTGATTTCGAGTCTTGAATTGCTTTATCTAAATATACTAAATAACCACCTAATAATTCATCCGGTCCATGTCCATCTATTGATACTTTAATATTTTGATTTTTCATTGACTTATAAATTAATAGTGGTCCCAGTGCATCATCTCCAAGTATTTCTTGGGAGAAAGTTGAATTCATTAAATTATTATTATTAATTTCTTTTTTATTAACGTTAACTATAAATGAATTAAGTTTGTTTAAATTTAACATTGATTTTGCATAATTAATTTCTGAATTATTTTGCTTATCATAATCTGCTATAAATACATTTTGAAATAATTGATTATGAATTTTATTTTTTTTTAATAATGAATTAATAATACCAACAACAGATGATGAATCTACCCCACCACTTAATGAAGTTGCGATATTTACATCACTTCTCATTCTTAATCTACAAGAGTCAATTAATATAGATTTAAATTGCTCTACCTGATCTTTGTAATTTTTGGGAATATAAATTAAGTTTTCATTTGTATTCCACCATTTCTTTAGCTCAATTCTTTTTTCTATATTTATTTTTAATTGGTGGCCTGGGGTCAAAAGTTTAACATTTTTTAGAATTGTATCTTCTGATAATTCACCTTTGCTTAGATATAAAAATTCATTATAATTAAATTCTGGAATATTTGAGATATTTATTTTCATAAATGCTTTTAGTTCAGAAGCAAAATAAATATTGTTGTCTACTTCATAGTAATAAAGTGGCTTTACGCCGTATCTATCTCTTGAGATAAATAATGTTTTATTTAAATTATCCCAAATTGCAAATGCCCACATTCCATTCAATTTTTTTTGACATTCTTCTCCCCATTCAATAAATGAGTATAGTAAAACTTCTGTATCTGAATTGCTTTTAAAGACATATCCTTTAATTTCTAATTCTTTTTTGAGCTCAAGATAATTATAGATTTCTCCATTGTAGGTTATGCAGTATCTTTCATCATTTGATTTCATTGGCTGTAATCCATTTAATGAAATATCAATTATTGACAATCTTGTATGACCAAAGCCAACTTTCTTATTTTTATCTATATAAATTGAATTTGAATCAGGCCCTCTATGCTTTAAAGATTTAGTAAAACTATTAAGTTCTTGAGTTATAATTTGATTGTCATTGAATTTAATGATTCCACAAATGCCACACATACGATTATTTTTCTTTAGTATAAGTTTGAAAATTAGGTAATTTTTGGTATTCTTCTTCTAATTTTTTTATATCAATATATTTTAATTTAGCAAAATCTAAATTATATTTTTTATATTTTAAAATATTATTTATTAAAACTTGAAAAATAAATTTATAACTTATTATATTTAGTATCCTCATGCCTTTATTTTGTTTTGTTTTATATTTTTGTGTTAAAAATGAATTATTTGATCTTTCTAGTAATGATTCGTTTGTATATTTATTTTTGAACGATAAACCTAATAAAAACAATAGACTTTGAAATTTCCAAGATATTTTAAAAGATAATTCACTAAATCCTCTATTAACTATACCTTTATTTAAAATTACTTTATATTTATTAATTTCAGATTGACCTACCTGAAAAATTTCTTTTATAAAGTTTAAGGATTTGAAATCTTCATATTTTATTACACTGACATTATCAAATCTATTTTGATATAAACTAATAATTTTTTTATATGAAAATTTATCAATATTAAATTTAGCATATGGTAATCTTTCAGAGTAATTTGTATTAGTTAAAAAAAAATATTCTGGTTTTTGCATTGGTTTTTCATGAGCACAAAGTTGCAAATATATTGATGATAACCAATCTTTTGGACTTCTAATCGTCAAGATAATATGAGCATCCTTACCAAATGCAACTAAGTTTTTCTCGGCAAATTCTTCAAATAACTGAGGATCTCTGTAACTACTTAACTCTTCATGACTAATGAATATGTTTTTAGGAAGATTTAAATAATCACACTTAGTTCCTAACATCATTTTTGCAACATGATTAGTTAATAAATTTGAATATATACGTCTTTCCTCATTTTGATACTCAGGACCAAAATATTTTATTTTTATATCTTGGCATAAAACTGGAAATATATCTTTCTGCAACTTCGATGTTCCTGTCTTACCAAAACCGATATGAATAAACTTAGTCATTTTTGTTTATATGATTGCTAACATTTTTAATTTTTTTATTTTCAATTTTATAGATTTTATCACAAAACTTAAAGGTACTTAATCTATGAGAAATAATAATTATAGTAACTTCTTTTTTAATTCTGTTTAAATACGTAATAATTTCATTTTCTATTTTGTCATCAAGAGCACTTGTAGACTCATCCATTATCAAAATTTGTCTATTAAAATAAAATGCTCTAGCTATAGATACTCTTTGTCTCTGACCTCCTGAAAGATTAGAACCTCTATCTCCTAGATTTTTAGCTAAATCTATGTCTAAATCAAATTTTTTTATTAGATCTTTTACTTTTTGAATTTCACCTTCCTGTAATTTTTTTTCTAAGGTAATATTTGATATAATATTATCTTCAAAAATAAAATTTTCTTGAGGGAGATAGCATGAAATATTTTTAATAATATTTGAAGAAATTGTTTTATTTTTATTATCATGATTTAAAATAATTTCTCCACTAGACGGTTTTAAGAGACCTAAAAAAATATCTACAAAAGTACTTTTACCTGATCCCGAGTCACCTAAAATACCTACCATTTCACCACGTTTGATTTCAAAATCAATGTTTTTTAAAATTTCAATTTTATTATTATATGTAAATGTAACATTGTCGAATATGAGTGAGTCAAATTTAGTTGTTTTAAAATTTTTATTTTGTAAGTTTCTATCAATAGAAGATATTGCATTAAGTTCATCATTTAAAGCTTCTACTGCAACCATTCCCGATCTTATTAAAGATAAATTCATATTTAAATTTGATAAAATTGGAATTATTCTTAATGCTGCTAGTATAAATACTGATAAAGTTGGTATCAGTGTTATAATTTCTTCACTATAAAATACATCATAAATAAGAATAAATAAGATAATTAACATTACTATTAAAAATTCATAAAAGAATCTAGGGCTTTGAGATATTAATGCTAATCTTATTTGTTTTTGTGCAACTATCTTAGTAGAATTAATAATTTTTTGTGCAAAAAAATTTAACTTATTTAAAATTTTTAGTTCTTTAAACCCATAAAACATTTCAGTAACATTTTTAAATATTAATTTATTTTCAGTATTTGCTTCATATCCATAACGGGTAAGTTTTTTTCTAAAAAATAGGTCATAAAATGCAAAAAAGATAATAAAGATTAAAAGTAAAGTTATTAAGATATAGACGTTCAATGATATTAAATAAATGAGAATAGCAAATAGTATTACTAAATCACTTGATATTCTAATTATGGGAAAAAATGTAAATTTTACAAATGATGCTGTTAATTTATGAATTAAATTAATATAATCAGAGCTATTTTTTTTAATGTAAGTCCTATAATCCAGGTTCTCAAATGATGATAAAATTTTTATTCTAATATTGATTATTTCATTCCAGGCTATTCTATTAGTTATATAAATATTAAGAATACTAAATAAAAATTTAAATGTAAAAATTAGAATAATAAAAATTCCAAATGAAATGATTAAATTGTCACTAAAATTAAAATAATTTATTAATTCATTTATAAAACTATTAGTTTCAATATTTTGGTTAGTTTGAAGAAGAAGTGTTAAATATGGAGCTATAAGCGCCAGGCTTAAAGTTTCAAAAAAAGATAAGATTAAAAAAAGAAATAATAAGACTGCAAATACCTTTTTTTTATAACCTATAATAAAAAAAATTTTTGAAAATAAATTTTTAATATTCATGTTTTTTTTTATCAATAAAATTTAAAAAGAACCCTAAAGGCAAAAAGTATATAGCAGACAACCAATTATTAAAAAAATTACCTGTTGGAATTAATGGCCACAAGGAAATTAATATAGCTATTAAAAAACAAATTTCTGAGTCTGTGTAAATTTTCTTTTTTTTGAAAGTCATATAAAATAATTGATTAATTAAAAAATATAAAACTAATAACAAAAAACATACCACGGGGATTGTTCCTATAATACCAGTTTCTGCCAAAAGCTGAATATAAGTGTTATGAGGATGTGTTTGGCATCCATTAATAGATCCATCAAGTTCTGTAAAAACTTGATATTTTGGCTTTTTACACTCTTCTCTAAATAACTTAGGGCCAATACCAGTTAGATAATTATCCTTAAATATTCTATAAGCAGAAGTATAAATCACTTGATGTTGTATCGAAAATATTTTTGGATTTTCTGAAAATACTTGTGTTTGGTAAATTGTTTTATAAAGCATTCTATCTCTAATATTTTGATTAAATATAGATAAAACTATTATTAGTAATATAGATGCAAATATTGTTGCTATTCTAATCTTCCAATTTGATGAATAAATTATTAAAAGGAAAGAAAAAAGTATTAAAAAAAAGAAAGCTGATCTTTCACCAGAAATAAATATTAGAATATCACATAAAATTAGCATAATTGCAGAAAAAAATATTATTGGCTTTGAGTTTTTAAAAATATAAAAAATTAACCCAAAATATATTGGAAGTAATCTTGATATATAGCTACCTAACACTTGTTCTTCTCTAAAGAAACTTGTAACTCTATCCCCATTATACGGAAAGCCAAAAATATTATAACCAAAAAAGAATTGTATAAATCCATCTACAATCAATGAAATTAAACATATTGTGATTGATAAATATATATGTTTGTACAAATTTTTATTATTATCTAAAACATACCATACGGCTAATGCAAAAAAACCAAAACGAAAATAAAACAAAGAGCTTTCTAAAGATAAATAAATATTATTTGAAATAATTGAAATTATAACCAAATAAAAATACCATATTACAAATATTATAAAAAAAATATTTTTATAATAATTCCATAATTTTTTTTTTAATGAAATTATAATAAATAATAACCCCATTAATGATAATGTTATATCTGTTAATAATGGTCCAGATATTAAACAAAAAGGTAAAATTATTAGTAATAGTGAAATTAGATTTATATATGTTAATGAAAAATACCTAAATTCAAATTTCATTAACTAATTTTTTTGTGATCTTGAAAAATGTAAAATAAAAATTAAAATAAAAGATAAAAGTAAAGACAATGAAATAAAAATTGTAAATAAAACAATTTTATCTCTTGAAATTTTTTTAACTGAAATGTCGTCATCAATACTTATAAAATAGTATTGTTGATCTAAATGTTCTGATTCAAAAATTTTAATTCTTGATCTCTCTAAAAATTCTTTAAAACTATTTATTTTATCATCTTTCTGAAGGGCTGATATATAAGTCTGATTAATTAAATATTCAGGAACAAATAATTGTATATTCATTCTATTTTTTATAACTGCTAATTGACTTTCTAAAATTTTATATCCTAGCATATATGTTTCAGTAGATTGTAAAAATTCCTGAATTGTAGAATGTGCTACTTCTAAATTAGCATTATTTAAGTTAGATATAGGGTCTTCTAAACCCAATGATCTTGCAATACTTATTTGTTCTTCAAGAACTAGTATTTTTGTTTTTATATAACTATTATAATTTCTATATATTTCTTCATTATTAAATTTTATATTTTCTATTTCCTGACTTAAATCTTGATTATAATTTAGTGAAACAAGCTCAAAAATTTCTATAATTTTTTTAATAAATCTTTTATTACTTTCACGGTACATATTATCTATTAGAAGGTTACCCAACTTTTCATTAGAAACATCCATCAAATCTACTTGAATAGTTCTTTCTGCAAATCCGCCTTTTCCAAAATAATGAGTTGTTAATATTCTTGTATTTGGTTCTGGAAGTTTGTTAATTTCATTTTGTGTAAATTCAGGATTATATAATTTTATATTTTTTTTTGCCTCTTCAAAAACATCAGAGGACTTCATTGATTGGAAAAAGTGAAGAAAAACATAGTCATCAGTCAAAAAAATTTCTTTTTCCAAAGGTGTTTCAATTTTATTTTTCATTGAATCTAAAATGAATTGTCGACCTCGTAATTCAAATTCATTCAAAGATATTATTCCTCTTTGGGTTTGTTTAAAATAATCTTTTGAAATTCCCTCATTTAACTCGCGTATTCGTTTGTTAATTCTGTTCAAAACTATTAATTGATCAATAGTTGATTTATAAAGAGTTTTTGAAACTACAGTTACATCTTTCAAATTATTAATATATAAAAAACATGAAAGTAATGCTATTACTAGAAATATTACAATAATATAATAATATTTTATTAAAATTAATATTATATCTTTAAATGTAATTTCATTATCTGCCATAATATTCTTTATACCAATTTATGAATTGATTTATACCCTTATCTATATTTGTTCTAGGGAAAAATTTAATATATTTAGATAATTTCCTATTAGAAGCTTGAGTTTTAAAAACATCTCCAATTTGTTTTTTTAAAAAATTAATCTTTGATTTTTTATTTAAATTTCTTTCAATAATATCAATAAATTGCTTTAAATGAATTGTAGAACCGCCACCTATGTTGAATATATTATAAGGTGTATTTTTTTTAGATGGTTTTTTTATTAATTTTGATATTGAGATGACTATATCTTCTATATACGTAAAATCTCTATAATGGTTACCTTTATTAAAAAGATTTATTTTTTTTCCTTCTAAAATGTTTTTAGTAAACTTGAATAATGCCATATCAGGTCTTCCGTATGGTCCATAAACAGTAAAGAACCTTAAACCTGTTGTAGGTATTTTATATATTTCACTAAATGAATGTGCAATTACTTCATTGCACTTTTTTGTAGCGGCATAGAAAGATAATGGATTATCAGTATTATGATCTTCTTTTAATGGAAATTTTTTTGCATCACCATAAACTGAACTTGTTGAAGCATATATAAAATGATTAATTTTATATCTTACTGAATTTTCTAATATATTATAAAATCCAATAATATTACTATCCATATATTCTCTTGGATGACTTATTGAATATCTTACTCCAGCTTGTGCTGCTAGATTTATAACAATATTAAATTTTGTATTTTTAAATAATTGACCTAATCTAATTTTATTTTGTAGCTTACATTTATAAAATTTAAATTGTTTGCTTTTGTTCAATATTTTTAATCTATTTTTTTTTAGTCTAACATCATAATAATTGCTTAAACAATCTAAGCCATAGATATTGTATTGATTATAATTATCTAATAAGTGTTTGCATAAATGAAAACCTATAAAACCAGCACAACCAGTAATCAGTATATTCATCAATTAGTAGGTAATACAAATTCTGGACCCGATTGAATACTCTTAGGCCATCTACTTGTTATAGTTTTTAGTTTTGTATAAAAATGAATTCCCTCTGTTCCATGAACAGCATGGTCACCAAATAAGGATTGTTTCCACCCCCCAAAACTGTGAAAAGCCATAGGGACAGGTATAGGTACATTTACTCCAACCATTCCTATTTTAGCGTTAGTTGTAAAGTGTCTAGATATCTCACCATCTGACGTATAAATGCTAGTGCCGTTTCCAAATGCATGGTCATTTACCAATTTAAGTGCTTCATCATAAGTTTTAGCTCTCACTACGCTAACAACTGGGCCAAAAATTTCTTCTTTATAAATTGTCATATCTTTTGTTACATTATCAAATAAAGTTGGGCCAACGTAGTAGCCATTTTCATAGCCTTGGATATTGTAATTTCTACCATCTTCAACCAAAGTTGCGCCCTCTTTAACACCAATCGAAATATAGTTTTCTATTTTATTTTTATGTTCTTTTGAAATTACTGGACCCATATCAGAATCAAGATCAGTCCATGGCGCAACTTTTAATTTTTGTGCTTCTAAATGAATTTTTTGTACCAATTCATCAGCAATATCTCCAACTGCCACGGCAACAGATATCGCCATACATCTTTCTCCAGCTGATCCGTATCCTGCTCCTATTATTCCATCTACAGCTTGATCAACATTTGCGTCTGGCATTACTAATAGATGATTTTTTGCACCTCCGAGTGCTTGAACTCTTTTTCCATTTCTAGCTGATTCTTCGTAAATGTATTTAGCAATTGGAGTAGAGCCGACAAAACTTACAGATGATATTTCCTCATTTTTAAGAATTAAATCTACAACTTCTTTATCACCTTGAATAACATTAAAAACACCATTGGGCAGTCCAGCTTCAGTAAACAACTCAGCAAGTCTAATTGCACATGAAGGATCTTTTTCAGAGGGTTTTAATATAAATGAATTTCCGCAGGCTATTGCAATTGGATACATCCACATTGGCACCATAGCAGGAAAATTAAATGGTGTAATGCCAGCACATATACCAAGAGGTTGTCTGATTGACCAAGAGTCAATGTTTGTACCAACATTTTGTGAAAAATCTCCCTTTAATAAATGAGGAATACCACATGCAAATTCAACAACCTCTAAACCTCTTGTTACTGACCCTTTTGCATCTGCAAGTGTCTTGCCATGTTCTTTTGAAACAATAGAGGCGAGTTCTTCAATATTCTTCTCAATCAAGGTTTTGTAATTAGATAATATACGTGATCTTTTTAAAGGGGTAGTTTGAGACCATTCTATATGGCTTTGTTTGGAACTCTCAATAACTTTTTTAAAATCGTCATTATTTGACAAAACAACTTTTGCTATACTTTCACCTGTTGATGGATCTTCAACAGAAAGATAATCTTTTGAAATTGAACTCAAAGACCCGTTTACATAGTTATGAATTATTTTCATTTTGTCTCCTGTATATTAACAATAAATTTCTTGTGTATACAATAATTCCTACAGCTTGTGCTAACATAAAAGGAAAACTACCAATATGATGAGCATAAGTTAATGTAATTACTCCACCTATTAAACTAAACCACCAAAATGCAATTGGAATAACACTGGTCTTAGACTTTTCAGAAGAAAGCCACTGGATTATCCATCTACTAAAAAAAATAAGCTGACCAAAAGTTCCAAAAGAAACCCACAAAAACTCATTAAATGTTAAATTATTTAATCCAAGTAATTCTAATAAGTTATCCATTATATTTATGCTTTTTTATTATTTTATTTACTTTAATCATATCTCTTATCCCTTTAAAAAGTCGATTCATAGTACCGTATTTTGATATTCCATATTTTCTATGTCTATGACTAACCTCTATAAACTTAGTTTTATATCCATAACCTTTGAATAATGCAGGTAAAAATCTATGAATTCCATCAAAATATGGCAAAGAAAGAAATACTTTTTTATTAAAAACTTTTAATGAACAACCAGTATCTTTACAATCATCGTTTAATATCTTAGATCTAAAATAATTAGCAATTTTAGATGAAATTATTTTAATTTGACTATCTTGTCTCTTAACTCTAATTCCACCTACCAATTCAATATGGCTGTTTAATTGATAGTAATCTAATAGTTTTAAAATATCTTTTGGATTATTTTGACCATCTCCATCTATTGTCACTATTGTATTATAAGATGATTTTAAAATTCCATGATGAATTGAATAGCTTTGACCTTTATTAATTAAATTTGTAAAAGTTTTAATGTTATCTTTTTTAATTTTTTTTATTGTTTCTAATGTATTGTCTGTGCTTGCGTCGTTTATCAATATAATTTCATAATTTTTAGAATTGCTCAAACATTTGTTTATTTCATCTAAAAGAGGGGTTATATTTTGATCCTCATTAAATAATGGAATTACTATAGAAAACATTATTTATTATTATTTATTTTAAAGATTAATTGAAGGAAATAATCCTGGCAACGACCTACTCTTCCATGCCTTAAGACATAGTACCATCGGCGCTAACAGCTTTCACGATCGAGTTCG
>MDTG01307686.1_pt1 | contig 25352 bp, 28 predicted proteins | sample 811421 | NCBI WGS metagenome assembly MDTG01 (sample SAMN05326645, study PRJNA326480) | marine metagenome | isolation source: seawater | place: Pacific Ocean: South East | collected 2011 | reverse complement strand
TGGAATATCTAAATCCATGTTTTGTAACTTGTTTTTAAATATACCACCACCTAATCCAGTATGTGGTGATTTACACGCATACATAAATATTTTACTACAAACTTCTTGTGGAAAGGGTAATTGATATAATATATCCATTTTTGATTATGCTATATCAAACATATATTTTTAATTTCAATTTTATTTTATTCATAGATGCAGTAACATTGTTTTAATCCTGCTTTTTTACGATATTCGTGTAATTCATACTCGTTTCCATAAACTCTTGTATTAAAAGTGCATAATGTGAATAAATTTGGTAAATGCTTTAAGTTAGCAATATCCCCAGTGACATTCGTGTTAAATAGGCGAATTACTATCAAATTCCCTAAGTATTTTAAATCATCAATATTTCCATTGACACCTGTATTTCCTAGACCAATTTCAGACAACTTATATAGAGAATTTAAATTAGTAATATTTCCAATAATTCTCGTATTATAGAGTCTAAGTTCGGTCAAATTATATAAATATTTCAAGTAAGCAATATTTCCATTGATACCTGTATTACGAAAATTAATTACATTCAAGTTTATCAAATTCTTGAGATGAATAATATTTCCATTGACACATGTATTGAAAAGACGAATTTCGGTTAAATTAAGAAGATATTTTAGGTGAATAATATCTCCATATACACCCGTATTCTGAAGATTAATCACCTTCAAATTATGTAGTGACTTCAGAGTCATAATATCCCCATAGACTCCCGTATTAGTTAACCAGATTTTTTTCAAGTTGTGTAATAAACTCAAATAAGAAATATTTCCATTTACAGTTGTATTGAATAGACTAATATCCGTCAAGTTACGAAAACAACTAAATAAATATAATTTTATAGGAACATAACGTGGATAATTTATTATATTATATGAATCAAATATAATTATATCATCATCATTGTCTGGAATATCTAAATCCATAACTTGTAACTTATTTTTCAATATAGCACCACCTAACCCATTATGAGGCGATTTACATGCAAATGTAAATATTTTACTACATACTTCTTGTGGAAAAGGAAGTTTATATAGTATATCCATAGTTGATAATAATATATAAAAAATCCTATTATTTCAATTTTATATATAAAGAATAATAAAATTGAAACATTTGTCTTTTGTCTTTTTATGATAAAAACAAAATATGTACAAATACAATAAAGAAAAATCAAACCAAATATGGCAAAATATTCGTAAGCGAGGAGAACTATTTAATTTTGATAAATTAGTTCCTGCCACATGTCCGTGTGGTATTTGTGATAATTATCCATGGGTAGATTTATGTATTACTTGTAATCCGTACAAAGTCAATAAGGTTAAAGATCATCCATAGAAAACATTTCATTATCATGATTATTGTTATAATTTTGTTGAGTATTCCTAACATAATTTTGTAACCTTTGTCTTTCATTGCGATAGTATCTATTACGATCCCGTCGTGGAATTGAATATTGTTGTCCATATATTTCAGTTCGTCGTTCATGATATTCATGTCTTAATCTTCGTATTTGACGACGAAGACGACGGGAATTATCATATAAATATGGATTAATGATATTTTCTTCTTGTAAAAAATGCTCCCATGTAAATGTTGGTGTTGGTTCAGATATCGAAATATTACAAGTTTCGTTAATATAAGGTATACAATCATCGGGTAACTTTTTACGACAATATGGACAAATTGGCGTGGTTAAACAATCAATACATGAAATACAAATTTTTTTTGAACCATTACAACAAACTAATTGAATAGAATCACTAATATCATATGGTGTTTCGTAACAAATATTACATTCGTAGTTTTCATCATTTTTATTTTCTACACTATCCATAGTTACATATTTCAATCATTCTTTTTTTGAAAAAAAAAATATATTTCAAAAAAAAATTAAGAAGAAATGCGTTTTGTAGGAATATCTGTAGATACAATGTAAATAGAATTTTCCGTAATTACAATATATTCATCACATACTTTAAAAATTTTATTAATTGGACTTGTATATTCTTCCCCCGAACGAACTAAAAGTTTTTCATCATTTGCCTTTACACCAATTAAAACAGATGCACTTTCACCACAAGAATCCGCCCAATAATCCAATAAAATTGGTTTATCATCACTAATCGCCAATTTTGACGCATGTTTTAACACATTTTCACTTGGTAATTTCATTTCTAGAAGAGCAGCCATTTACAAAGTTGAATTAATATTCCTTTAAATACTTTTGTAATTAAACTAATTATTTCTTATAATTGTTATTTTTTTTATAGGATTTGATTTTTTTTTAATTTTTTTCTGTTTTTCTATTTTTTCAAGTTCACTCTCTTCTTCATATATATTATTATATTCATTTTTAAAGATTTGTTGTAAAAAGTCATAAATTTCATTAAGTTCATCATCATTGCATTTTCCTACAATTAGAATACTTCCTGTTCTAAAAATCATATACGAGACTTCTGAATTATCTTTTAATATATATTTACACTGAATACCTGGATAACTACATGAATCCATCCCACATTTAATTTTATATTTTGATTTGAGAATTTCTACAAAATCATTACGATTTAAATAATAATTACAATTAAAATTAGAATTTACTAATACTAATTCTCGTGTTGATTTATCTTTTTCTAAAATAGGAGTCGTAAAATGTGGTTGAAGTGTATTTGTTAATATTTCTACAACTTCATCTAACATGGATTCTGATTGGATACCAGGTACTTCTACTTTTCCACTATTAAATAATTTTACATGAAATTCACGATATTTTCCTTGATATAATTTTCTAAAAATAATAACAAAACAATTATAAAACGCACTCTTTGATTGTTTATTTGGTTTTAAAATATCATTTTTACTAAATCCAATATCTACTTTTCGAACATCTTTAAATGTAACACGACCATTTGGATTATCTATTTGATTTAATATTTTTATTCTTACATTTGATTCGTGTAGAATCATTTTTTCAAAATATTCTACTTCTTGAGAATTTAGAAAATTAAATTTCATTTGTTTTTTTACAATTCCTTCTTTTTCTTCATCGTAATTAATTATTTTCAACTTCCAAAATAAATTATTCAGATCAAAGGTAGAATTTAAATAAATAATTTTTGATTTTGTTGAAATTTTTAAAGGAGAACAAGGTGGAGCATCTTTTTTTTGATCAAATATATTATTTTCACTATGAATACTTGAAAATAATTCTTCTTCGTCGCCAGACATAAATTTACTCCATTGTTCTTCCAATTCCATCCTATTAAATATGTAATATTTATTTCTTTAAATATAAAATCAATTTTATTTATATTTGTCCCGAATATAAGGTAAAAAATGTTCTATAAAGTAATCATGTATTCTTGTATTTACTAATAAATTTTTCATTATACAAATTGTTTCATTATCTAATGTATAATTTAGATATAAATAGTTAAAAAAACTACATAATATAGTATGAGAATCATAAATATAATTTAATTTATTATATAATTGTAGATAATTTGAATTTTCCATAATTTGTTTAAAAATTGAGTTGCAAATATATAATTCTTTATTTTGAAAATTTTGTAGTGAATTTAAAATACTACGTAAATCATGTGTATATATTTCTTTAAGATGACTAATATATTCAGATTTAATTATTTTTTTCTCTTGTTTTAGACAATTTTCAACATAACTATCACACCATAAAGAAGTTTTATTAAAATATAGTGTAAATAAACTTTGTTTTATAGAAGGAATTACTTTATTTAAATAATTACAAATTAAAATAAAAGTAATATCTTTATCTAATGATTTTTTAATAATAATATACAATTGTTTTTGCGCTTGTTTTGTCAATGAATCCATTTCATCTAATAAAACAAATTTATGATGTTTTTTAAAAAAAGTTGTATTATTTGTAAATTGTATAATTTGACTACGAATCACTTCAACACCTCTTTCATGTGATGCATTTAAATGAATATAGTTATTTTTACAATTATGTTTCTCTTGATATGCAGATATTAAACACAATATAGTTGTTGTTTTTCCTGTTCCAGGTGGTCCATAAAATAACATATTTGGATAATTATCATGTTTAATCATATTATTTATAATTTTTTCATTTGTTTCATTTAAAATAATATTTTCTAGTTTGTTAGGTCGGTATTTTTCAATCCATGGTTGATTCATGATAAATTAATATTTAAAAAGTATTTAAATCTATTTTTCAAATTTGTCTAATGAACAAAGAATCCGTTACTGTTACAAAAAAACCTAGAAAACCTAGAACAAAAAAAGCAGATATGATTAAAAAAAAAGCAGAAATGGAGAAATTAAAACAGTCTCAACCTCCTAAAAAACGAGGAAGAAAACCAAAAGGTGGTAAAATAATAAAAACAGAACTGAATATTCATCAAGAAGTAATGGAGGAAAAAATGATTATTTTACATTTAAAATGTAAAAATGAAGATTTAAATAATTCAGAAATAAAAGATATGACAACATATGATCCACACGTTGTTGAAACTATTACACCATATGAAGATAATAATAATTTATTTTATACGATACAAAGTGAAGAACAAGAAGTAGAAAAATCTAAAATAGAGATACACGATAATAATAATGATGAAATAAAACAAACTCGAAATGTAAAAAAAAGAATTCAAGAAAAGTTAAAAGAATTAGAAAAACAGTTTAATTTAAATGAAACAGTAAAACAATCTGCTTGTTTTTGGTGTACATATGATTTTAATACACCTTCAATACATATTCCTAGTTTATGTTTTCAAGACAAATATAATGTATATGGTTGTTTTTGTAGTCCAGAATGTGCGTGTTCTTATTTATTTAATGAAAGTATTGATAATAATACAAAATATGAAAGATATCAATTATTAAATTATATATATGGTAAAGTATATGATTATAAAAAAGAAATAAAACCTGCACCAAACCCTTATTACACATTAGAAAAATATTATGGAAATTTAACTATACAAGAATACCGACAATTGCTTTCATATGATCGATTGATTTTGGTAATTGATAAACCACTTACAAAAATATATCCAGAAATTCACGAAGATAACAATGAGTTTGAAACGATTTATGATAATAAAATTTTATTAAAAAAAAGTGAAAAGGTAAATAAAACAAATATATTAAACAAAGTATTTAATACATAATTTTATAAATAAGTATCTATCTATTTATAAAATTATAATGGTCGATTATTTAATGAACAACCACCACCACGTTGTCTTCTTTTTTTCATGGATTTTCTTTTTTTCATAGATTTTCTTTTTTTCATAGATTTCTTTAATTTTCGATTTGTCTTTCTTTTGCGTTTTTTCTTTCCACCGCATTGATATGTACCTTTACTAAATGGTGCATAAGAACCACTAAATAATGAATCTCCACTTGTCATTGAAAGATAAGATGTTCCTGTGTCACTACCACTTTGCATAGACGTTCCAGTTCCTTCGTATACAGATCCAGTTAATACCATTATAATATAATGTCATATTTTTTATTTTCTATAAATTTTATTTTAGAGAAAGATGATGTCCGATTTTTTGATTTTTTATAAGGTTTCCATTTATTCAATTTGGGTATATAAATACATTGAATATTTTCTTTTGTTGTACTAAATGATTCATCTTCTTCATCATCACTATATTCAATATTTAAATAAGAAATAGGATTTTTTATAAATAATTCTTTTAACCATGAACTTGTTTTATAATCATTTACAAACGCATTTGAATAGTGAAATAATTTTTCATTTTTATAACACCATAATTCATATATATTTTTTTTTATATCTATTGGAATAATTGTAAAATCCGTACAAAATTCTCTTATAAAAATTTGATAATGATTTAATTTCATAATACTATATACAGAATAAGGTAAATTAGATGCTTGTAAAATCAAATTATTATGATTTGTCATAATTGGTAGTTTTAAAGAGATAAAATGTGGTTGATGAATAGAATGAATATAATTTTCCAATATATATTTCAGTTGAAACATGTGTTCACTTATATTCTTTTTTTCATATTTTTTACCCATTAAATAAATAATTTTTTGTAAGCAAACTTCATTTTTTACTTTCGTACAATATATAAGAGTTCCACATCCATTTGTTAATTCTGGTTTAAAAGACAAATATTGAAAATAACATTTTTGAAATTTTTTCTTATAAGAATCATATTCCAATAAAATACTATATTTATTTTTGTTAAATGTCAAAAACCACAAAATCATTTTTTTACCTTGTGGACAGAACATATGTAATTTTCTGTTATCATTATTGTTTTTTTGATAATGATAACACATATCATTTTCTTTTATATTTGGAATTTGTTTTAATAACTGTGGAAATAAAGTGTCATAATTCATATTATATTAACTATTGTTTATTTCTTTAAGTTGTTCTAGACTTTGTGTTAATTCATTTGTAATCTTATCTATATGTTCATCATTTTTTTCTTCTTCTTTACACTCTTTTATTTTTTCTATTTTTTGTTCAAAACATTCAAATAAATCTATATTAAAAAAATATAATATAAAATGTATAATTATTAATATAGTAATACCAATAAAAATATATTTTAAATTCATATTATATTAAAATTATAGTTTATTGTTATAAAATAAACTTATTTCTTCTAATGCAGTATATATTGGAAGATCTGTTATAAAATATTCACGGGAATGTATATCATTATCGATTTCTTTTACTAAAGTAAGTACATCATTTATTTGAGTTTTTATTGTTTTACGATTTACAAAATAATGTTTATATGGTATTGTTGTTATAATTTTACTTTTATTCATAATATTATCCTTTTCTTGAACAAAAAAATCAGTTTGATTAAATAAATAACTACATATATTTTCATTTAAATCCATCTCATAAAAATGATATTTATATTTTTTATAAATTCCACATGGTGTATAAATATAAATATCATGATAAATTTCACATTCTCTATCTTCTATTTCTAACGGACATTCTTGATTACAATAAATAATCATGATAATTTATTTATTTAAATGTATTTAAATACAAATAAACTAATCAAATTATTTATGCATAGCATCCTACTTATTAAAGCAAACGCAGATATTGTTGAAAAAAAAATAAAAGATTATGATGAAGAAATAATATATAAATATTGTAATTATAGAAATAACAATGATTTTAAAAAGTTACATGTTTATACTGTTAAAGAATATAATTACTGTATATATGGAAAAATAAATGGTAGAGCAAACAATGAAAATAAATATGATTTGCCTCCGCCTATTGATACACAATTATATTTTGGAACATTATGTATTATTAAAAAAGAGAACGATTCAATTGTTTCAATCACAAAAGATGAATGGGAAAAAGTATATGAATGTTTATTTGGTGGGTTTGAAGATTTGGATGATAATGAAACACGATCAATAGATAGTGAAATATACGATGAAGAAGATTATACAAAAGAAGGATATTTAAAAGATAATTTTGTAGTAGATGATAACGAATTAGAAGAAGAAGAATATATAGATGAATAAAATTGAATTTAAATATATTTTTTATTACATATAAAATGGAAATACAACCTGTTAAAAATGTTACACTTTTTAGAAATACTATAAAACAACATATACATAAAATTATAAAAAATGGTAATTCTTCTTTAAATATAGAAAAAAGTATTTATAATTTTGCAATACAAAAAGCAAATAGAAAAAAAATTATAAAAAAATGGGATAATCCCTATTTTGTTTTAATTTATATAAATAAATTAAAAGCAATTTTATTTAATTTAAAAAATCCAATTATTCTTGAAAAAATAAAAACAAAACAAATATTGAGTAAGGATATTGCCTTTTTAACCCATATAGAATTATTGCCAGAAAAATGGAATGATAAATTAAAAGAAAAAGAATTACGTATTGAAAATAAATTCTTTCCTAAGATTGAAGCAAGTACAGATAACTTTACTTGTGGAAAATGTAAATCAACAGCATGTACGTATTACCAATTACAAACTCGTTCTGCGGATGAACCTATGACAACTTTTGTAACTTGTACAAATTGTGGTAAACGTTGGAAATGTTAAATTATAATAAAGAAATCTTTATAAAGAAATCTTTATTATATATTAAAATGAGTAAAGATAATGGATTTCATCATCAAGATTGGAATGAAGTTATATTAAGAAAACCTGTTGAAATAAAAAAAAATGAACATAAACCAAACCAAAAATCAAAAGTCCAGCAATTATTAGAAGGAAATGATATTGTTGCACCACTAAAAACAAATAAAGAATTAAAAATAGCAATTCAACAAGCGCGTATTGCAAAAAAATGGTCACAAAAAGAATTAGCAACACAACTGAATACAACAATACAAATTATTAGTCAATATGAAAATGGTAAAGCAATTCCAAATAATGCATTTATTTCTAAATTAGAAAAGAAATTAGGTGTAAAATTACCTAGAATAAAAAAATAGATATATTTATATAACAATTGATAGTTATACAATAATTGATAGTTATATATTAGAACAAAATGTTTCAACAGGTTTAAATAAAATACTTTTTTCTTTTAATTTTTTTTCTGTTTTAGAATCAGGCAAAGTAATATAATAACGAGTATATATAATTTTATTACTTTCAATATCATAAAATTTTTCATATTGAAATAATTTTATACTTGTATTTCCAATTGTTAAAAGTAAAATTATTTTTAAAAATGTTTTAAAAATAATTGGTCTGGTGCTTATATTAGTTTGAAAATAAAGCACCATATTCTATAATAGGATACAAAGATTAAGTTATTTCAATTTTATCTTTCTATAATTGCTAAATCTTGAAGTCTCCAATATTCTTTTTTACCATTTGGTAAAGGTCTCATTATAATAAATGGAATTTTTTTTTCAAGAAGTTCTTGTTTTGCAATAATATGATTATCAATTACTTTATTTTGCAATTCAATCAATGGTCTTGCTCCACTATTTAACTGAGATATACGAAGTCCAAGAATACGTGTCATTTCATATTTTGTAAGAAATGGATATGTTTTATGATTTTCATCAAAAATTATATTAGATATATTAGAATCTTTGTTTTGACCTTTTTTTATTTGTGTGAGTGACTTTATTTCAGAAAAAGAATTTACAAATTCTTCAGGATGAATACTTTTAATAAATTCATTTTTAAATTCGGTATCTATCTTATTTTCTAGATAATTATAACTTTTATCATCATCATCTTCATCGTCTTCATCATCATCATCTTCGTCATCATCTTCATCTTCATCTTGTTCATCTTCATCGTTTTCATTAACTTCCTCGTTAACTTCGTAATCATCTTCTTCATCACTCATTTGAATTGCTTCTGCGTTTCCTGGAAATTGTTGCCAATTATCAGGATCTTCTTCTTCTTCTTCTTCTTCTTCTTCTTCCTTTTTTTTATCATATTCATCATCGCTTGTTTCTTGTCCATCGCTTTCAAAGTGTTCATCTTCTTCAATATCAGACATCTATATTATATTAAAAATATATATATATTTTTAATTCAATTTTATAGTTCTATAATTATGGCGTCCAGTTAAAATCACAATGACAACATAAATAAATATATTTCATATTTTCATCATCATATCTTAAATATACAACATCTTGTATTAAATCATTTCTTTTATTACATTTACATTCTGGATTAGGACATTTTATATTTGTCATATGTGGAAGGGTTGGGTCATATTTTGTATATTGATTTATTTGAATATTTTTTTGTTTTGTTTCTGTTGAATATTTATATACTTTCATATTTGTAGTTATGATTTCTTCTTCATTTTCATTTCCACAATTTTTACATACGTAAATTAATTTATTTTCTTCATTTACTTTCATATAATACATATTTTCACATTTTTCACAAAATTTCATAAATATAAATTCTATTATACATAGAAATAATATTTAAATTCAATTTTTTCAAATAAGATTAATTTGATTTAATAATTTATTGTAATTTAACTTTGTACGTAATGAAAAAATATGTAATTGTAATGTTGAATCATTATAATGTTGTATTAAATTATTCTCAATAATAACTTTAATTTTTTTACGATTTTTTATAAAATAATCTTTAATATCTTTTATTAATTCTTCATTTTGTAATGGAATTTTCTTAGGATCACATATATATCGAAGTATATTCATCTCTATATTTTTATATTCAATAATATAATTGTATTTAATAATACAATTTTTATGTTTTTCAATTTCTACACCTGGTTCATTCAATAAAGGATTTTCATTCATTGTCATTTGTAATATAATTAATATAGAACGAATACTTTGACATGCACTCCATTCTTCACCTCTCCATGTATTTAATATCGATAAACAAACTTTTCCACTACGATAAAAATTTGGATTAAATCTTGTTTCACCATCATTTGAAAGAAAGGTTACACTAGGAGGTTTAAATGGATATTCTAATGGAAATTCAAACGAAAACATATAATTTCCATATTGATATGGAGTATTTTCTGGACCAATAATAAGTGCGTAACCATTCATAATATTTTCTTCGTTTGCATAATAACGAATATTATCAATAGGATCTTTTTGTAAATCTGCTATATCTAAAATAATGCGTTTAATACAAGGATTCATATAATATAAGTTGAAGTTATCTTTTTAAATAACTCTAATAAAATTGATTTTGAGATTATCTAAAAAGATAGATATAATATATACAATGAATTTAGATCAAGCCCTAAAAACGTTTGTGACAAATGATAAAACAACCACAACTCATACCAAAATAGGTAACCCAGAAATAGGTATTTTTGGAAATAAATATTCAATAAATTCTGAAAATGAAAAAAAATTTTACGAGACGTACCAAAGTCTTGTTTTGAAAAAAAAACAGGAAGCATACCTTACTGAGAAACAATTAGAAATTGGTAAAATAGCAATTGATTTAGATTTTAGATATTCACCATCCGTACAGTCAAAACAACATACAAATGAACATATTAACGATTTTGTAGAGATGATTACAAATTTATTATATAATATATTTGACAATACTGAAGATAAACCATTTAATGTATATATTCTTGAAAAACAAAATGTAAATCAGTGTGATGATAAAACGAAAGATGGTATTCATATTATTTTAAATATAATTTGTGATTTTGCAACAAAAATGATTATTCGTGATCATATTATAAAGGAATTGCCAGATATTTGGGACGATTTACCATTTACAAATAGTTGGGGAGATATAGTAGATGAAGGAGTTATGAGAGGAAGTGTAAATTGGCAATTATATGGTTCAAAAAAACCTGGTTGCGAACCATATCAATTAAAAACAATTTATTGTGTTAAAATTTCTAATGATGGTGAAATCGAAATGAATCAATATGATCCATCTAAAAAACCATTTCATTTTCCATCATTATGTATACGAAATATATCAAATTGTCATAAACTAATGCTTAAAGATGAATATAAAGAAGAATATTCTAAAAAGAAATCAGAGTTTTCCTGTAAAAAAATAGGAAAAAGTTTAAAAAGAAAAAAGAAAAGCGAGTGTTCTTCTTTACAAGATGCTAAATCATTTGATGAACTTAAAATGATTGTAGATGAATTAATGGAAGATGAAAATATTGATTATAATACAAAAGAAATTTATCAATATACAATGGTTTTACCTAAAGAGTTTTGGGGTCAAGGTTCATATAATAAATGGATACGTGTTGGTTGGGCGTTAAAAAATAGTGGAGAACAAATGGCACCAGTGTGGTATTTATTTAGTTCTCAATCGCCTGAATTTGATTTTGTACATAATGATGTACTTGAATATTGGAATGATTTTGATGTATTTAACAAAGAAGGATTAACATATCGTTCAATTCTTTATTGGGCAAAAGTTTATAGTTTTGATGAATATCAAAAAATTTATAAAACAACTATAGATCATTATATTTATTATTCTTTTCGTAATAACACAGAATGTGATTTGGCAACTGCACTATTTCATATGTATAAATCGCAATATGTGTGTAGTTCAATTACCGATAATACTTGGTATGAATTTTTAAATCATAAATGGTATTCTATTGATAGTGGAAGTACATTGCGTTTGCGAATATCTACAGAAATGTATAAACAATATTCTGCAAAATTGTTACATTATCAAAGTACAAATCAAGCATCTCAAAATAATATTGCATTGACACAAAATGCATCGTCTCCTCAAAACGCAAATACAATTATTAGTGAATACAAAAATAATGATGATGATTTTGGTGATTATAAAAAAAAAGTAAATCAAATGCTAGAAACCTGTAAATTGCTAAAAAAAACAGCAATTAAAAATAATATTATGAGAGAAGCAAAAGAATTATATTATGATAAAGAGTTTTTAAATAAATTAGACAAAGACCCTTATTTACTTGGATGTAATAATTGTATTATTGATTTTCGTGAAAAATCACATCGTAAAGGAAAACACGATGATTATATTTCAAAATCAACAGGATTAAATTATTATCCATTGAAACATTATCAAGAAAAACACCCTAATTTAATTGAAGAAATAGATAATTTTATGAAACAATTATTTCCAGATACAATTATATATAATGATAATTCTAGACGTCAAGAAGTAAAAAGAGAATCATTGTTACGAGAATATATGTGGGAACATTTAGCGTCTACCTTATTAGGAACAATTGAGAATCAAACATTTAATATATATACTGGTTCTGGAGCAAATGGTAAATCAAAATTAGTTGAATTAATGAGTCTTGTTTTAGGAGAATATAAAAGTACAGTACCTATATCATTGATTACTCAAAAAAGAAATAATATTGGTGGAACTTCTTCAGAAGTGTATAATTTAATGGGTACTCGATACGCTGTAATGCAAGAACCATCAAAAGGAGATAAGATTAATGAAGGAATCATGAAAGAACTTACAGGGGGTGATCCAATTCAATGTCGCGCCTTATTTAAAAATAGTGTAACATTTATTCCTCAATTTAAACTAGCAGTATGTACAAATGAACTATTTGACGTAGTTAGTAACGACGATGGTACATGGCGGCGACTACGAAAAGTCGATTTTAAGTCAAAATTTACAGAAAACCCATACAATGATCCTAAATTTCCAGAAAAAGAATATCCTCATCAATTTAAGGTTGATACAAAAATTGATGAAAAGTTTAAGAAATGGGCACCAGTTCTTTTATCTATATTGGTTGATATTGCATATAAAACACAAGGTAAAGTAAAAGACGTAAAACCAGTTATTTCTGCAACCGAAGAATATAGACAAGAACAAGATGTAATGCTTGAATTTCATAATGAGTATTTTGTTGCTACCCCTAATCCATCTGGATATACTGTAAAAGATCGTGATATGTTTAAAAAATTTACAAATTGGTGGGATAGTGTTTATAATAATAGTAATCGTAAAAAACCGTCACAAAAAGAAGTTCGCGCTTATTTCGTAAAAAGGTATGGAAATATACCTAAAGGAGGTTGGACAAACTTTTCATATAAAGATGACTTTTCTAGTGCAAAAGAAGAAAATGCAATGACTTAATCATCTAAAAAATCTAAATTATCATTTTCATTTAAAAATGCATTTTTAGGACCTTTATTCATAAAATATTTTTGCATAACATTAAATAAATAAACAATAAATTTAAAACAATATTTGTATATTAGTGGAAAAATAATAATAAGAATGTATAATTTTTTATTTTCTTGAAAATATAAAATATTATTTACATATAGAAATAAAAAGACACATATTAAAATAAAATAATAAAAAATTGTAAGATAGTTACTATATCTTATTGTTTTATGTGTAATTGGACTTCTATATTCTAATTTTCTTTTATTAATTTCAGTCTGATTATTCATTTCAATCATTTCATCTTCCATTACATTTAAATTTGTTTTTACTGTTTTTAGTTTTTGATTAAAATTATCATCATTTATTTTAGAGTATATCTCATATTCTTCTTTTAAATTTTCATATAATTCTTCACAACTAAAATCTGGTGTATCATTAGTTTTCTGAACTATTCTCTTGCGACCACGTGACATATCTCTTATATATTTCTTTCTCTGGTTTTTTATATAATTATAAACTTGAGGACCATACTTTGCTGTAAAATATTTTTCTTCAATATTATCTAATTTTTCTATATAACGATTACCTTTTTCAACAATTTTATAATATTCTTTTTGGAATTTTAAAACACTATCTTCATCACCAGCATACTCTAATTCAAAATCAGTATCTCCATCTTTTCCTTTTTTTAAAAATAATGAAGGACAAGTTTGTTTTAATTTTTTCTTGGTAAAATTTAATTTATCTAATAAATAACTATTCATACTTATAATAGTTATTTATTTTTTTATAAATTTAATCATTATCTGTTTTATTTAATGACATATCTAAACATTCAGTTGAAACTAAATCTTTTTGCATATAAGATGGTATATCATCATAGTTTCCATTATTATTTTTATTTAAATAATAATCTGAATGAATAAAAGAATATTCATCATAATTTTGATTATCTCTAAATATCATATCTATTGAAACATATCCAAAATAAATAACTAATATAGCAAATCCTAGACCCATAAATCCAACAAAAAGATTTTCATAAATAAATCCACTTTTAAATAATATTCCAATGACAAACATTATAAATAAAATAATACATGAATTTTGAAAAATTTCAATTTGATGTTTTCTTTTTTTATTATAATATTCTGCAACTGAAATTTGTTTATGTTTAAGATCATTATTATTTTTTAATATTTTAATTTGTTCTTCTGTAATATCTATTTCACCATTTGTTTTTACATCTAAATCTAGATTGGTATTGTAAAATATATCTTGTATTAGTTGATTATTATATTTATTATTTTGTAGATTTTTTAATCTGTTTGATATAGATTTTAAATATTCTGTTTCATTATTACTTTTTTGAACAATCATATTTTGATTATTTTTAATGTTATTTACCATTGCAGTGTCTAAATCTGTTAGTGGATCTTCATTAGAATCGCCATTGTAAATAGCTATATCTCTATTAGATAAAAAACTAGCATCTGAAAGAGTAGCATTATTTATTGAATCATATACATTTTGATAACTGATATCATTTATAGTATATAATAAATCACTTTTATACGTAGGTACATTATTTAAATATGGTATATTATTAAATGAATTATACTCATTTTCTAACAAAGACATATATATATAATAAATAGAATTAATTATTTACATTATCCCATTCTGATTTACATTTTTCTTCTTTCTTTTTTTTGTTTTTGTTTTTGTTTTTGTTTTTGTTTTTGTCTTTGTCTAGATCAATAGATGTACCAGGATTTTCACCTCTATCATATTCATCAAATACAAATTCACTTCTTAAATAAATATCATATAATTGCTTACATGTATAAATAACATATACTGCAAATAGTAATCCAACTAAAAAAGAATACACTGAGTCATTCATCGCAAAATTAAATTTCTTATTTAAAAAAGTAAGAAAAATTAAAACAATAATGAGAACAATAAAAGTTTTAATAATCTTTAATTGTGCTCTACCTTTATAATAATAATATTGATAAATTTCATTTTGTTTTTGATTATTTCGTATTTTATCTGTTACTATATTATATCTTTGTTCTACAATATCTTTTTCTTTTTTTATTTGTGTATTTGTTTTTACTTGATTTCTATACATATCCGAATTATAATTATATGTTTTTTGAATTCGTTTTGCATCACTTGCAAGAGAATCTAACATTGCATTTTGAGATTGAATATTTATATTTAAACTATTAGATAAATCTATACTTGTTGGATTATAGGAAGATTCAAACTTAGTATCTTTATATCTACCATATAAATCATAATTATACATTTGTTTGATTAACTCGTCCATAAGTTTATTTTGACTATAAAATGCGTTTTCCATATCCATAGAACTATTTGTTTTATTATTTGGAATGTTCTTTTCCATACTTATATATTAGTTGGATTATTTATTTTTCATATAATGTAAACAACCAATTCCACCCATTAGTGCAATAATTCCAAAAAAAGCAGTTTTATATTCCATTTGTCTATTTGATTTTTCACTATCTTTTCTTTGTATAATAGAAGTATCTAATATTTCCATACGATTTGTAGAACGCCTTAACAAATCCTTATATTCTGTTAATATCTTTGTTAGTTCATTTACTTGAATATCTGTATTCTTTAATATTTCTAACTCATTTTTACTTAATGCATTATAACTTTTTAATAAATTTTCAAATTTAATTGTAAAATCATTTCTAGAATCTTCAAACTCCTTTTTATTTGATTTTAATAATGTATTTAAACCACAATTTTCTGGTTTAAAATTAGAACCTTTTTTCATTTTTTCATAAGTATCATAATCAATCATTTGTGCGTTCTCGGAATTACGAATACACGCTAGATCATCTGTATTTAAATGAAGTTTTTTATGTTTGTAAATTCCTTCATTTATTGGATTATTTTTACATGGATATAAATATTGTTTATTATTATTGGTAATCTTAAAAGTAGATTTATCTGCATATTCAAATAATCCAATACAATCAGGTTGATCATTACAAGTATTTTCAGTAATTGGATTTTTTGTTGGTTCACTAAAACAATATCCAGGATAATTTTCGTATGCATCTCCTACTACATTATCTGCTTGATGATATGTTCCGTCGTATGCAATATATCCATGTATTTTTTCTAAATTTTGTCCAACTTTATTTCTTTCAGACCTTTCTAAATCATATAATGCAGAATAAGTAAAATTATTTTCAGGTTGTTTTATTGAATATATTGGAATATTAGATGATAAATTGCTATCTGTAACAGGTTTCATTATTTTTTCTTTATATTGAAAACTCAATGTTCCTTGACTATTAATAAATAATCTTATATACTGTGATTCATCCATTAAACATTTTTTATCGCCTAATTGAGAAATATTTTCATTAGACTCCATTTTTGTTAATAATTCTATTATTTCATTTGATGATGATGTAATTAATTCTTTTTTTTCATTAGTAATACCAAATTTTTCAAGAGAATCTAGTTTTGGTAACGGGTCAAATAAAACCTTTTCATAAGAAATACCAGATTCTTCAAATAACAATATTAATATACTTGTATTACCATTATCTCTTAATTCTATTTTTATTTTACTCTCAATATCACAATTTAAATTATTATTTTCACTACAAATTTTATTAAAAGCATCTTTATTATAAATGTCTTCATACGGAGTTTGTGCTATATTTCCACAATAAAAATTCATTTTAAGAACTGGATTTGTTGTTGAACCATCAACCGTTTCGCAATTAAATGCAATATCATTTGTAAAATCAACATTACCTCCACTAATTGTATCATCTATATAACCACTAAATGTTTTATATACACTTTGGTCATCGTCTTTATATTTATAACCGTCTTCTATAATTTTTAATGATTGATCTTTATAATATCCATCATTTGTATTTAAATAAGTCGGTTCTAATGGAAATAATTTTACAGCATTTCTATCAACCTCATTACCCATTCCTTCGCGAACTGTAAATCCTTCTATTAATGAAGAATCATCTTGCGATGATTCAGATATTTCCATAATCCTTATATATAATTGCGGATCATTTAAACTTAGAATATTTTTATATAGAGTTAATAATTCTGATTCATTTAAAGCTCTTATACTTAGTGTATTAAACATTGAAATAAAAGATTCTGTTAAAATCGAATTATATTTTTTCATAAAATATAATGGATCATAATAATAAGGTTCTAATGTTGTTAATGAATCATATAAATCATCTATATTTGTTGATATATATTTCATATTTGAATAACAAAAAATAAAAGTTCGCGCTTTATCTACATTATCTGTTGCGTTTCGCATTCTAGTCTTATATCTATATAAAATTGTAAAAAATGGCATAGAAACAATTGGGTTTACATCCATAAAATAATCTTTAAGTTTAACTAATAATGGTTCACATGTAGTATCATAATAATCTAATAATATTGTTTTAAAATCATCCGAATTTGTATTGTAATTTTGAATGTAATTTGTCAATTGTAGTAATTCTACATATTTATTGTATTGATCAATATACTTTTGTTGAGATAAAATCCATTTATAATAATAATTAATAAAAGACACATTATTTTCATCAATTGAAATATTTTCCACCGATGAATCTATTATTTGTGTTACATGAGTAACATCTACCGCTAATGTTTCTGGTATATTGTCTGTTAGTTCATATATATAATTATATATTATACCAAAATCAAGATCTATAAATGTTTTAGCAGAGTCTTTAAATTGAAATCCAGATACAAATAATTGTTTTTGTATGATATTTTCAACACCATTATGAATTTGTTGTTGATTTGGCAAAGGTATTATTGTATTTAAATAATTAGTATTATTTAGAAAAAAATTGGAATTTTCTTTTGCATTTAAATAATCATAAAAATTATTTACATATTTTTTTATATTTTCTTGATGAATTGTGAAATAATGAAATAAATCCGCAATATGTCTCAAATAATTTGTATCTACTGTAATTTCTTGAAATGATAATTCTGGTGAATTTTGTTCTTTATTCTGATTCATAAATTCTACAAAAGTATTTAAATTATTAATTAAAACATCTATATTATTTATATTATTGTAAAATTTACGATACTTAAACTGAAATGAGTTTGTTGTCTTTGAACTATTAAATAAATTCCAAAAAGGTAAATTTGAAAGAATATTTTTCATTTCATCTAACATGGTCTTCAATAGATCATAGCATATTTGTAATTTAATAATTAATCCACGAAATGATTTAAAATTACGAAATGTTTCTAATGAATGATAACGTTCATTTCCAAATTGTGTTGTTTCTATATTTGTTATTAAATCATTTATTTGATCAATAATTTCATTAAAACTAGAAGGATTTGAAGAAATTGTATTAAATACTTCTTGAATATATATTTGTAAATCAATTATTTCATCATCAACCTTAATTTGTTGTGAAACATTAGTTGTTCCAACTGGATTAATCTCAAACAGAAATCTACCATTTCTAGTATGATCATGAGTATTAATTGTTTTTAATAAATAATTATTAAAAAATCTAATTTTTTTACGAGGATTTATATAACTAGATATTGAAATTTTATTTCTTGATTGTGTATTTCTATTGTATTGATATAAAAATTTATATTGATCTATTGCACTTTTTAATAATAATTTAAAACGAGTTGAATTTCCACTTGTTAAAGATAATCCATTTTCATATACATTTGTATTTACTTGCGCTGGATAAAATGTGTTATTATGATATAAACCTATTGTAATTATATTATTATTTATACGTTGTATATTATACCTTCCTTGATTATTATTGTTGTATGTAGAATCTATAGTTGTTTTAATGATTAATTTATGTTCATTATCTTCCGTTTCACTAAAAAATAACCCCCCTTCATTTTGACTATATATAAAAGTAGTACTAGGAATTAAATAATATGTTTTAGATACTAATGGATTTTGTTCATTATCGTATTCTTCTACTATATATTTAATATTGCATTCTATTTCCTTTGAAGAATATAATAAATCTTTTTTTGAAACTTCATTCATATTGTAAAGTTTATAATACATTATTGTATAATCCAAATTTGCATTAACATGTGGAATATGGTTTGGATAAGACATAAATTTATTAATATTATTGGTTGAATTACCAATAATTGAAGTATTATTATCTGCATACAAAATATATATATCAATATCATTAACAATTTCATCCTCCATAAGTGTTGTATTTTCTTCATACAATTTAAAATGACTTGCTTCGTTTTGACAGTTTGAAATATCAAAAAATACTTTTGTTTTATTTTTATCTGTTTTATCAGAACTTGGCATTAAACATTTTTCACCATGTTTAATTTGATAATAACCATATTCTGTTTTATCTAAAAAATTATGTTCATTTAATTCATAGTTAGAACAATCATCCAATACTACTTCTTGATTATTTAAATTATGTCCAAATTTGCCCATTGTTAAACATTCTGAAGTATCTTTATTTTTAAATATTATAGCCATATATATATAAGGAAATAATATTATTTATTCTGACAACGTAACATTCCTAAATCATTTATTGTAATTCTATTTACATTAGAACCTACAAAAGGATTACAATTTATTTTTGATGGAGCAAAAATCTGTTGTATTCTTCCATCTTGTTTTGCAGAAAGATAATCATATAAATTATCATAATTTTTACTGTAAATATTATCTTTTAATCCATATAAACCTCCATCAAATAAAACACCTAAATAAGAAATATTATTTATATTTGTTTCTTTTGTAATTAAATTATCTGTATAATGAGTACCTGGAGATGAATTGAAAGTATGACAATAACATTCATTTTCATCTAAATTTGTAGATAATCCATAATAAGGTTTATTTAACATTTTTGCGTAACTATCACATTCTCTTACACTATCCATTTCACAATTACCTTGAGATAAAATATGTTTATCGCCTTCTGAATTATTAAATTTATGTACTGCTAATTTATTTGTATTTATATCATAATCTATATCACTCAATCCCAATTGAACAAAAGAGTTACTTTGGTTTGATTTTTGGGGATCAAAACTCATAGAAGAAACATAATTATTATCTCTATTTAGTTTATTTAATGAATTATTATTTATTCTATGATTTCTTTTTTTCATTTTTACTCTTTCATTTGTTAAAATAGTTCGACGATTATTTTTCATTAAATCTGTAGAATTTTCTGAAAATGGAATAGCATTACTATGATCAACAATAACTTCATCTGTTGTTGTTTTAAAATCTGTTAAATGTTTTATATAATTTTCTTTTGAACTATTGTATTCTTTCCATGCTTTCATAAATGCATTTACTTTATCTGAACCATAAGAGGGATTCGACATATATATATTTATATTATTAATAAATTAATAATATAATTAATAATCTGCATATTCTTCTTCATCATCTCCTTCTCCTCCTTCTCCCATAATAACATTTGAACATTTTAATCCTTCTTCTTGAGAAAATGCAACTTCATCACATGTTAAATTACCAAAATTAATCGCATCGCCTTTTGAAACATAATCTTCATCATGATTATGATCTTCTCCGCCTTCGTCACCTTCATCGCCTCCACCTCCACCGCCTCCACCGCCTTTCTTCTTCTTCTTCTTCTTGTTTCCACCACCACCACCGCCTTTCTTCTTCTTTTTCTTTTTCTTCTTCTTTCCTTTTTTACCCTCTATAATTGTTTCATGTGTTTGTAGAAAAATAATAAAAAATAATAATACTAATAAAGATAGTATAATTCCTAAAATATTAATATTCATATTATACATTAAATTCATATTAATTATTAAAATAATTAACTATATTCTTATAACTTTTTAAAAGAATAAATCCAAACACAAGAAATAATAATAATTTTGTAAATAAATTTATATGTGATTCATCTTCAATTAGATTAAGCATTAATGTAAAAATTAATAAAATAAATATAAAACACCATACTATAAAAAAAATATAATATGGTTGTTGTATTGATTCATAATATCTTATATTAAGTGTATCATTTGTTTTTTTTAATTCATTTCGTATATTTTGTTTATCTATATAATATGTCATTGTATCATTATTATTTACATGATCAGAATTTAATTGATTTATAAAGTTACTATTTAAATTTGAAAGAGATGTTGAATATTTTTGTTTATTTGGTTTTATATCATTATATAAGTCAGTTATAGGATAATTTTCTACATTTTCTAATATTTCATCTTTATTAATTATATTATCATCATTATAATAGTCTATATTTATATTAGAAGAATATAAATTAATACTTGTATCTAAATCAGTTAATCCTTTATCATTTTGATAAACATAACTTAAATCATAATCATTATTAAATAATGGTACAGAATCATATTCAGACATATATATTTATGTAATATTTTTATTTACACTTGTATTACCGATAATTTCTAAAATATATGGACTTATTCTCATAAATAATAAACCTAATAAAGTTATAAAAAATATACATTTTATAATTAAAAATAAATATTTCTCTAAAAATGTTATTTTTTCTGTTTTATCTTGTTCTAATCTAAAATCATAATTATTTTTTATATTTTTCATATCTAATATTCCATTACTTGGATTAGTTAAAAAAATTTGCATTATTTGATTTGTACGAATAGCATTTTCATTTTTTATGTCTTGCAATAAAATATTTCCATTTGATATATCCATAGCATCTAACCCATCACAACCTTTTGTATCATAATTATCAATAAAATCATTATATCTTTCGGTAATTGACATAATCTTCTAAATTAATATATTATAATATTTAAATTACACAAAAACGATAATAAATATTTTCAAATGAAATAATGTCATGTCTTTTTATTTTACAAACTTCACCAGGTTTCAACATTAATGCTTTTGCAACCGGATCAAATGCGCTAATTTCAGGAAGTTGTGAATCTTCTTTTATATTCATTTTTTCATATAATTCATTTTTTTCATTTTCTGTAAGTTTTGTATGTTCTGGTACATATGAATGTTCCAAAACATTAAATAATAAATATTTCATTTGATAAATAATTACATATTCTTTATATTTTTTCCATAAATTTTCAACAGTTTTTTTTACGGTATCGTTTATATTTCCATACATAATAATAATTAATATATGAGAGTGTTTATCTTCAATTTCTTCAAAATATTCCATTACAATATTTTCCAAAGTATTTTGTTTAATAGTTGATGGTTTTAAATAAAACATTACATTACATATATTATTTCCATTATTTTTTGTTACTTCAAAGTCCAAAGAAGTAAATATATCTGTTTGTTTTATAGAATTTTTCATAGCAGTTAATTCAGGAATTGTAAATGTTTCGTGTGCACTAGTATCATAACCATCATTTTTTAAATAACTTAAAATATTTTTACGACTTGAGTACAATTCTTGAATCGAATTATTTTTTTTTGTTTGAAAACTCATTCTTTATATACATTTATCTATTATATTTTATATCAATTTTTTAGTTAATTTTATTTACAACAATATTTGTTGCTTCTGCTATATTTTGATTTGCACTTGCTGCGTCTAAAGATTCTTGTTGTTCAACTACATCTTTAGATTGTTCTGTTTCTATGTTTGTTTGTGTTTGTGGTTCATTAAAAATATTTTTAAGTGGTACATTTGGTGAATATTCTGTATTTGAAATTATATCTACACCGTATGCTGGAGATGAAGCAGGAACATATGATTCTGGATCAATTATTATTTCTTTTTGTTGTTGAACTTCATTACTTAATTTTCCTTTTTTTAATAATTCTTCAATTTCTTCTGAAGGAGTACCAATCAAAATATCCCAGTTATTTAATGGAAATGTCTTTTCATTCATATAATTATCTGGATGAATCAAAGAAGAAGGCATTGTAATTGGTTTCACGTGTGGTACTTCTATTTCTTGAATCATTTTGTCTTTTTCTTGATGATTATAAAATAAAAATCTCATATTTTCCATATGTTGAACTTCTGAATTTATATTTTCTATATTTATTTCTATTGTCCCTTCTGGTGGTGCTAAAGTTGTTTCTTTTGTTTTAATATTTAAATAAAAAACAGGTTGCACTGTTTCAACTCCTGGTACATATTTTGGACTAGGTGCGTTATTTGGTGGACTAAAATTTTGCGCTGATTCTTTATTACGTAATTGTATCCAATCTTGAGGTAATAATAATGAAAATGGTGGCAAATAAGTAAATTTAGTTGTTCCATCATAAAAATATGGTTTATCTTCGCTATAATTCCAAAAAATATTCCATTTTGGTTGAACCGCAATATAATGTAAAGATTCGTAATTTGTTGTATCTTCATTTAAATCAATTACAATATTTGTTGATAATCCTGAGTTTTTTCTTTTTATATACGCTTCAATCACTTTTGGCCAATTATTACGAACACGATTTTTAATTAGTGATTTCATTACCATTTTTTCACGAAGTTCATTTTTACGTATAATTTCAAAATCCCATCCAAGAGGATAAAAATCTGGTTCATTTAATCCAACATCTAGTAATTCATCTAACATATAAGATTCGCTTGGATTTTCCCAGTTATTTATAATAATAGATGAAAATAATGTACCTTCTTCTTCTATTAATTTATTCCATAATCCATTTGAAACTAAATCATGTGGTGCTCTACGTTTAGGACCCGTTTTTTTGATTTCATATTTGTATTTTTCACTACTTTCTTCTTGTTCTTCTTGTTCTTCTTCTTCTTGTAAATTATTATTTTTAGAAGGTATCACCTCAACTTCTTCTATATTATTTTGAATATCACTAAATTTAATAGAACTTACTTTTTCGTTTGAATCAATTGTATCACTTGTAATTAAACGCATTTGTACATTTAATGTGGATAATTCTTGTATTAATAATTTAAAACAATATGGTATTTCTACAATACTAAAATGTTTTCCATATTTTGTTACTATTTTTGATTCTACAATTTCTTTACCATCTATATCATATTCTATTGGTCCATCAATAATTGGACTATAAAAATTGTTCTTATTTTCATCATAAATTGCAATGGTTCCACTATGATTACAAATTGCTAATTTATATTTATCTCCACGATTCATCATAGAATCTTTTAAAAAAAACGCACAACCATGTGCAATAATACCATCACGTTCCATTTCTCCAATACGAAGTCCTCCATCATTTGCTCTACCATGATTCGTTTGCCTTGTCAATAGTGTTCTTTTACCAGATGCTCTGTAATTAATTTTATCTTTTACCATATGTTTTAATCGTAAATAATAAGTTGGACCCATAAAAATCGAATGTTCTATCATTTCACCGGTTTTACCATTATATAACATTTCATTTCCAGACGAATGCATGCCATATTCTGTTAATAAATTACAAACTTTATCTATTTTTGTCTTTTCAGTTGTAAATGGTGTTGAGTCCATCGTATTTCCTAATTCTAATCCTAATTTTGACATTATAGATTCAACAAGTTGTCCAATTGTCATTCGCGATGGAATTGCGTGAGGATTAATAATAATATCTGGTTTAATACC
>MDTG01437155.1_pt1 | contig 25357 bp, 17 predicted proteins | sample 811421 | NCBI WGS metagenome assembly MDTG01 (sample SAMN05326645, study PRJNA326480) | marine metagenome | isolation source: seawater | place: Pacific Ocean: South East | collected 2011 | reverse complement strand
TTTTTTAATTTTATATATTATTTTATTGGTATTTAACCGCCCATAATATCTTTTGTAAGCTCTATAAAGAGAATCACTTTCAAACCCCAAACTATCATTAGTAATTTTTTCTTTTAAATTTTTCAAAAAAACATTAACGGAGTCTATAACAACAAATAAACTTCCTTCAACTGTATTATTATTTTTTTTTGTTTTTTTATCTATAAAATAATAATCAGGTATTTTAATAGTATCAATATAAAAGTTAGATTTATAATTATAATCATTAAGCGGCACATTCGTTTCTAGAATATAAGTAACAGTATCGTTAACATTGTCTGAATCAACAATAAACTTCTTATTTATTTTTATGTTTTTTTGTTCCTCGGTGCTAAAATGAACATAAAATGTATCGATGGTTTTTTTATTTGTTTCATCTAAAGCTGATAAAATCACTAATGCAGAATCTAAATTATTATTTTTGTTAAAAAAAGAAACCGTATTGTTATCGTATAAAGAATGCATCAAGTCTAATCTGTCTACAGTATAATTTTTAATTTTTTTATTATAAACAACATCAAAAATTGAACCTCTTTTTCTTGTTCTTTGTATACTGATAGGTGTTAAATCCTCATAAAATACAGGAATAAGAAACTTATCTAAGGACTTAGAAACATCGATTGGAGAACCAACAAAACCGAACTTTTCAGCTTTATATTCAGCTTTAAAATTCTTATTCTCATCTGCAAACGCGTATATTGTGTATTTTCCTAACTTTATATTTTCTATTTTAAAAAAACCATTTTCATCTGTTAAAGAAAAATAAGTTGGTTTCTTTTCAAATAAATCAAAACTATCTTCCTCATTATAAAGACCAACAACAGAGCCCTCTAGAAACTCGTTTTCTAAAGGATCAAAAACTAAACCAGAGACAAAAAAAGAGTCTATTTTGTTCCCGGTACTAAAAACAAACTTAGAATATATAGATGGGTTTCCTTCGGTTACATCAGAGATACCGTCTGCAAAGCTAAATATGTAAGTCGTTTCTTTATTAAAAGAAGAGTCAAAGGTTAATAATAGTGTGTTTTTTTTTATTTTAGAATCAAAATTCCCGTCATAAAAAGGAGATATAATAAGCTTTTCTTTAAGTTTTGACCCATCAATAACTTCATCAAAAACAAAATAAAAATCATTACCTTTAATGTTTGTAGACAAATTATTAGGTGTAGTTTGTATAATGTTTGGCGGGATTGTGTCTTTTTCTCCACCAGTTAATGGTCTCATCTGAGCACAACCAAAATACATTAATGAAATTACCCAAATAAACCTATAAATCATTTTATAATATAAATAATACTAGAATGATTTTTGGAATAAAGGGCTAATAAATTAGATAAAAAACCGTTAAAAAAACCAAAAACAAACCATAAAGGGTTTTTTTTATATTTTTCACTAAGCATAGAAACATAAAAAGAGTCAAAATATAAAGGTTTTGTTTTTACTATTCTGTAACCAACTTTTTTAACTAAAAAACGAAAAGAGGCTCTATTAAAATGATAAAGGTGCCTCGGAGCATCGTATCCAGACCAATGTTTTTTATAAATAAAGTTATCGTATGAATCAGTGTTGGGTAAAGCAACAACAACAACACCGTTTGTTTTGAGTGTTTTTTTAAAATCTTTTAAAAGCTGCACAGGGTTTTTAGTGTGTTCTAACACATGCCAAAGCGTTATTATGTCATATTTTTTTGATTCGAAATCTGTTTTTTTATTATATATTCGGCTGTTTTTAGTTTTGTTAACAGGCTCATACCCAAAAGCGTCATAACCCTTTGTGTTTGCGTAATTAACGAAAAAACCAGAACCAGCTCCATAATCTAAAAGCTTCGGTCCTTCCCCTTTTAACAATGAGAGTTTATATTTTACATTTATTTTTTGAACCAATCTGTACAAAACCCCCAAAAAAGAGGTTTTTGTTTTGTAAGAATCATAATTTCTTGCATCGTAATATCTTTCTGTTTTTTCTGGGAAAGGATATGTTTGCATCGCACTACAATTATTACACTTTATTATTTTAAAACGTTTTCCAGAATAAGCAAAGTCTTGGGTTTCTGTTTTTAGACTTGTTTTGTTTGACCCACAAATGTTACACAACATCTTATTTTTTTAAATAAACCATGAGAATCGAAACATCAGACGGGGAAACCCCGCTAATTCTAGAAGCTTGACCTATTGACTTAGGTTTTATTTTATTCAGCTTTTCTTTACCCTCCGCCGACAACGATGCAACATCTGAATAATTAAAAGAAGCAGGTATTCTACTGTTTTCAAGCCTTTCAATTTTTTCAACAACCTCTGTTTCTTTTTTTATGTAACTCTCGTATTTTAAATTAATCTCCACCTGATCAATAACTTCTTTTTTATAGTCTTTTTTTAACTCACCCATGCCCAATAAGTCGTTTAAAGAGACGTTCGGTCTTTTTGCAAGAGCTCTAAGTGTCTTTTTCTCTTTTATTTTTGCAGAACCAACAGAACAAAGAAACTTATTTACTTTTTCAGGTATTAGCTTTTCTGTTTTTATCTCCTTTTCCAAAGAAGCAATATCTTTTTCTTTTTTTTGTAACACTTCAATTCTTTTTTTATCAGCAAGCCCAATTTTATAACCAAGCCTCGTAAGTCTAATATCTGCATTGTCCTGTCTTAGTAAAATCCTATGTTCAGCTCTGGAAGTGAACATTCTATAGGGCTCGTCTGTTCCTTTGTTAATTAAATCATCAATTAACACACCTATATATGCTTGGGACCTAGACAAAACGAACGGATCTTTTTTTAATATTTTGTTATGTGCGTTAATCCCAGCAACCAATCCCTGACAAGCTGCTTCTTCGTAACCGGTTGTTCCGTTTATTTGCCCAGCGAAATAAAGGTTTTTTATTGGTTTTGTTTCTAACGTGTTTTCTAATTGGGTTGGAGGAAAATAATCGTATTCAATAGCATAACCAGGTCTAAACATTTTGACCTTTTCAAACCCCCTAATACTTCTTAAGGCTTTTAGTTGTGTGTCTTCTGGTAGAGAGGTTGAGAACCCGTTTACATAAACCTCAACAGTATTCCACCCTTCTGGCTCAACAAATATTTGATGACGGTCTCTTTCAGAAAATCTAGTAATTTTATCTTCAATTGACGGGCAATACCTAGGACCTATAGCTTTAATTCTTCCATTAAACATAGGCGACTTTGAAAACCCACCCTCTAAAATTGAATGGGTCTTTTTGTTAGTATATGTAATATGACAAGAAAGTTGTTTTTTCAAACCTTTCTTTGACTTAAAAGAAAAAAGACCAGGGTGGTTATCCCCCTTTTGTTCTTCCATTAGACTATAATTTATTGTCCTTCCATCCAACCTTGGAGGGGTACCGGTTTTCATTCTACCAGACACAAAACCCAACGCTTCAAGTTGTTCTGTTATTCCTTTTGAAGACTTTTCTCCTGTTCTTCCGCCGCCAAAGTTTTTTTCTCCGACATGTATAACCCCATTTAAAAACGTCCCGTTTGTTAAAACCACAGCCTTAGATTGAATTTCTAAACCAAGTGATGTTTTAACACCAACAACTTTATTTTTTTTAACCATTATACTTGTGATCATTTCCTGCCAAAAATCTATGTTTTTGTTTTTTTCAAGCAAAGACCTCCACCTCTCAGCAAACATAACCCTATCACTTTGTGCTCTTGGAGACCACATCGCTGGACCTTTGGACAAATTAAGCATACGAAACTGAACTGCGCTTTCATCCGTGATTACACCAGTTAAACCACCTAATGCGTCAATTTCTCTCACAATTTGTCCTTTTGCTACACCACCAACCGCAGGGTTGCAGGACATTTGGGCAATAGTACTCATGTTCATTGTTGCTAAAAGAACCTTTGAGCCCATATTAGCAGCAGCAGCAGCAGCCTCACAGCCCGCGTGTCCGGCTCCAACCACTATTATATCATATTTTGCAAACATTGTTGAAAAGTTCCACGTGGAACATTATGGTTTTTTGTACAAAGAAATATATTTATTTTCTTTTTGGGTCATAATATCTTTTTCTTTTTTTGTTTTGTCTGTATAACCAATAAGGTGTAGTGTTCCGTGTGTTATTACCCTTATAAGTTCTTTTTCCTCATTTTCTTTGTATTTTATGGCGTTTTCTTTTACCCTGTCTATGCTTATGTAAATATCTCCCTCTATATTTTCTGAGCTTTCCTTATGATCAAAGGTAATTACGTCTGTGTAGTCGTTGTGTTGAAGATATTTTTTGTTTATTTCTAGTAAGTAACTGTCAGAGCAAAAAATACAATTAATAAAAACTAATTTCTTTCTTTCTAACTTAGAAATTTCTTTTATCAAAGACCTTATTCTTTTTTTGTTGTAACCTTTAAAGTCTTTTTTTTCAGAAAAAAAGTTAGTTAGATACATTTTAAAGTTTGAAAAGCATTTCTACTGTTCTTCCGCCTTGTTTAAAAGTTGTTTTGTCAGAAAGACTCCTTATAAGAAAAATCCCCCTTCCTTTTACTTTTTCTATGTTTTTGGGGTTGGTTGGGTCGGGTAAGTTATCAAAATCAAAACCAACACCCTCATCTTCAACAACAAACCTCACACTTTTTTTGTTTTGTTTTAGCGCTAACCTAACCTTTTTGTTTTTATCTTCTTTGTTGCCGTGAACAATAGCATTATTTACGGCCTCTGTTACCGAAACCAATACATTGCCATATATAGACTCTTCAATTCTTATTTTTTCACCAACATTTTCAATGAAGCTTTCTACCACAGAAACATTCTCTTTAATTGATGGTATTTTTACAAACATATTGTTATCGTATAAAGTTTTGTTCTTGTTTTGTTTCAAACACTTTAACCTATATTATACGAAAATATATTTGTATTAGTTTGGTTTGGTCGTTCAGAGCTTCTAGTTCCAGTTACCCGCTGTACCCAAGGCTGTTGTTGCACACCTAAAGCCAATTGTTGCTGAAGAAGAATCTTGATCTAAAAACCTTCTTGTTCCTGGAGACAACCACATTGCACCGTCAGCCCACGAACCACCCTTATAAACTCTAGATTTATTACTTACCATAGAGTTAAAGTTTTCTGAGTCATAATTTTCTTCTGAATCCAAGAAGTCACTTTTTCTAATAGGGTTTAAATCTTCCATGTCTTGAAAGTTTAATGGTCTGTAAATATCAAAAACCCACTCATTAACATTACCAGCCATATTGTATAAACCAAAATCATTTGGGGCGTATTCGTAAATGTTCATAGTTACAAACCCCGCATCATTAAGCGCTCCAGCTATACCAGCATAATCCCCTCTCCCTCTTTTGAAGTTTGCTTGAAACTTTCCAACACTTCCTCTTTTAGAACTTCTTATTGTTCTTCCGTCCCAAGGATATAATCTTCTTTGTGTTTGGTTTTCATCTAACCACTGATCACCAATTTGTCCATATGCGGCGTATTCCCATTCTGCTTCGGTTGGTAACCTAAACTCAGGAAGGTAAATTCCAGACTCAATAGGCGGAATATCTCCATCAATATAATCTTCTCCAAAATATTCCATAGCTCTTTGTTTATTGACAGCTTCTGTTCTCCACCTACAATAATCAACAGCTTGTTCCCAACTTACCCCAACAACAGGATAGTACCTAAAACCAGGATACCTTAAATAATTACTTACATAAGGTGTGTTGAAAGCAAGTTCTTTTTCCCACACAGTAGTATCTGGTAGAGCACTTTGGTAATATGTTTCGCTCGAGTCTCTACCAATATAATGAAGATACTCTAACCAGTGTATATTAGCTATTTCTGTTTGGTCCAGAAAAAAAGATTGTACCGTAACAGTTCTTTCTACGTTATCGTGTGTATAAAACACATCTTCCTCATATGTTCCCAAAACAGCACGCCCCCCTTGGACTAAAACTTGGTTTGGTCCTGGAGGTTGCCCCCCAAAGTCAGCAACCGTGAACCCTTCCTCATCCTCTTCGGCGTACGAGTCTGAAAAATATTCTAAATTAGTAGTTGTGCTAGTAGAGCCGGGGTTTCTTGCAGAGGGGTTAGAGTTTCCAAAGGGAAGCACCGAACACCCAAAAGCAACAAAACACAGAAACATATAAACAAAAACGTTTTTCATAACTAACTTTTGTGGTTATAAATTTTTATCAAAAATACAAAAAAATCAGTTCTTGAGAAGAAATAACAAATAAACTAAAAGCTTATTGTGTTTTTTTTTTGTTTTTTTTCAAAAAAACCAACGTTTCTTTAATAGAAACCAAAGAATTAGTAATAACACAAAGTTGGGAGTTTTTCTCTTTTACATTTGTTTTGTGACCATTTTTAGTAAGTTTTTCAAGCATTGTTAAAACCATTTCTTGTTTTTCTTTATTGTTGTTTTTGTTGTTGTTGAAATAAACAAAAGACGTCTTGCTTTTTTTTGTTATGATTTTATCAACACCAAATTTAGACGCGTAGTTTTTTATTTTCATAACATCTATTAAACGCTCAAGCTCTTTGGGTGGGGGACCAAAACGATCTTTAAATACTATTATAATTTCATCAAAAAGATTCATTTTTGATTTTTCTTCAATCAAACCATACATTTTTAACCTTTCGTTTGAGTTCGATATATATTCTTTTGGTATATAAGCTTTTTCGTGCGTGTCTACCAAACAGTTGCTCGTTACAAACCCTTGAATGTTATTTTGTTTTTTAGGCAAGTCTATTTCGGTTAAAGCTTCGTCTAAAATTTTGTTATAGGTTTCAAACCCAAGATCATTTATAAAACCGCTCTGTTCTCCCCCCAACAAATTTCCAGCTCCCCTTATATCTAAGTCTTTTAAGGCAATATTTAAACCATCACCTAAATTTGAGAATTCTTCTAAAGCTAATAGCCTTTTTTTAGCATCAACATTCAGGTTGTTTAACTTAGGAACCAACAGCCTACAAAAAGCTTTTCTGTTTGATCTACCAACCCGTCCACGCATTTGATGTAGGTCGGATAAACCAAACATATGGGCTTGATTAATAATTATAGTATTAGCATTAGGGATGTCCAAGCCAGATTCAATTATATTAGTTGAAATTAAAACATCAAACCTACCATCAATAAACTCTAAAATGGTTTTTTCAAGCGCATCTCCTTTGAGTTGTCCGTGTGCTACTTTAACCTTTGCGTTAGGAACCAATTTTTGAACTATGCTGGCAATTTCGTAAATATTTTCAATCCTATTATGAACAAAAAAAACCTGGCCAAACCTAGAGAGTTCGTTATTTATAATATCTCTTATTTCTGTTTCATTAAAAGTTAAAACCTCTGTATGTACCGCTTGTCTGTTTGTGGGGGGGGTTCTAATTATGCTAATATCCCTAACCCCAATCAAAGAAAAATGAAGAGTTCTTGGTATGGGGGTTGCCGTTAATGTTAAACAATCAAGGTTGAGTTTTTGTCTTTTGATTCTCTCTTTCAAAGCAACACCAAACTTTTGCTCTTCATCTACAATTAACAAACCTAAATCTTTAAATTTTATTTTTTTTCCTAAAACAGAATGTGTTCCAATTAAAACATCAACCTTACCCTCTTTAGAGTCTTTAATAATTTTATTTCTTTCTTTTGTTGACCGGAACCGAGACAAATAATCTAAAGTAACAGGAAACCGCTCTAATCTTTTTTGAAATGTTTTATAGTGTTGGTATGCAAGTATTGTTGTTGGAACTAAAATTAAAACCTGTTTGTTTGAGCAGACAGCTTTAAATGCAGCCCTGACTGCAATTTCTGTTTTTCCAAAACCAACATCACCACAAACTAACCTATCCATTGGAAAAGAACTCTCCATATCTTTCTTTACCTCTATTGTTGTTTTAATTTGATCAGGGGTGTCTTGGTAAACAAACGAAGACTCAAGCTCTATTTGTAAGTAATTATCTTCTTGAAAAGAGAAACCTTGAGCTTCTCTTCTTTTAAGATATAGCTTAATAAGGTCGTTAGCCATATCAACCATTTTTGATTTAATCTTTTTCTTCTTCCTGGTCCACTCTTGATTGTTCAAGCTGTTTAGGGTTGGCGCGCTTCCTGAGCTTGAATATTTTGCGATTTTATGAAGAGAGTTTACATCTATAAAAACAACATCATTGTTTTTGTAAACCAACCTTAAAACTTCACGGTCGATTTCGTTCGATTTCATTTTTTCTAAACCAACAAACCTTCCCACACCATGGTCAATATGAACTACATAATCACCCGCTTTTAATTCGTTTCTGTCTTTTATTGGGTTTTTTTGTTTTTTTTGAATTTTTGGAGAGTGGGTGTGTTTAAAAAACCGATTAAATAGTTCGTGGTCTGTATAAAACACTTCTTTAGTTTCATGATCTATGAAACCCTCGCTCATTTTTGAAATCAGTTTATTGTATGTTCCAATAAACCCAACTGACTCGAAATAGGAAGCTAACCTTCTAGATTGTTCTTCAGATTGAAAAGATATGTTTAGTGTATATTTATTATAATTATGTTCCTTAAGATCATCAACCAACAACGATAGGTTTTTGTTAAAGTTTGGTTGAGGGCTAGCTTTATATTTATACTTTATTACATTACTCTTTTTTGATTTTTCACCACCAAATTGGATTGTTTTAAAACAGTTTATTTCTTTTAAAAAAGATTTTTTACTAAGAAAAACTCTTTTGGGAGATAAACTTAACATAACCTTACTTTTTCTTTTAATATCGTTGTATGTTTTTTCAGCTTCTTTATATTTTTTATCAATAATGTTAGCGGATAAACTAATTCCATCATTCCAAACACACCAATTTTCTTTTAAAAAGCTTAATAAGGTTACATGTTTACTAGACGTGCCCTCGTGTTTTTTGTTTGGGGTTATCTTCACAGAACCAACATCGTCTTCTGTAAGTTGTGACTCAACGTTAAACAACCTTAATCTTTCAACAACATCACCATCTAATTCTATTCGAAGAGGTTTTTTATAAGAATATGAAAAAACATCAATTATATTTCCTCGCAAAGCAAACTCTCCAGGCTCATTAACAAAATCAACCTTATTAAACCCTTTTTCTTCAATCTTTTCTGTTAGTTTGTCTAAAGAAACACTCTCTTTTTTCTTTAAACTTATGGATAGTTTTTTTTGAATCCTTTCCTCAGGAAACATTTCAAATAAAGCTTCTGGGTAAGTGACAATGTAAGTTTTTTCTTTTTTTTTCTGGATAAGCGCTTGAATTACCTCAGTTCTCATAACAACGTTTGCGTTATTAATAAGCTCGTTATCATAAGGAGCTATAAAAGAATATGGAAAGAAATAAACTTTTTCGTTTTTTAAATAATTACAAAGGTTGCTATAATAAATTAAAGCTTTTTCTTTGTCATTAAGAATAAAACAATGACTCTTAGAATCGTTTTGTGTTATAGCTAAAGGAACTATTACATTAAGATTTCCTGATAAACCAGAGATATAAACATTGTTTTTTTTAGAAACCTCTGATTGAAGCTCAACAACCTTGAGCCTGTCTTTATACATAGAAATTATTTCAGAAGTTGACATGTTATTTTAACTCATGATATGAAAATTAGTTTGCAAAAAAGAATATTTTTGTTAAAAAAAAAGAGAGAAATGAAAATATTAATTACAGGATCCTCTAATGGCATAGGCCTACAAATAGCAAAAGACCTTTATGACACCAAAAACACCTTTGTTCTTCATTACAACTCTAACAACAAAAAACTCTATAATTTTTTTGGTAACAACAAAGAAAATATACACTACATAAAATCAGACTTATCTAAAGAGTCTGGCGCTATTAAACTTTTTGAAAAAACATCCAAGCACATAGGGGTTCCAGACACAATTATAAACAACGCCGGCATTGCTCAATCTTCTCCTATAGAAAATGATTTAAAAGCATGGACAGATGAGTTTGACAAAACAATCAACACAAACCTTAAATCCCCAGCTTTAATTTGCAAAGAGTTTATTTTAAAGAAAAGAAAAGAAAAGATTAAGAAAAGGATGCGGATTATAAACATAACTTCCAGAGCAGCATTTAGGGGAGAGGTTGAGGATTTTATATCCTATGCTTGTTCTAAAGGGGGGTTGGTTTCTTTAACTAAAACCATAGCTAGGTCTTTTGGTAAAAAGGATAATGTTTTAGCTTTTAGTATTGCTCCAGGGTTTGTTAACACAGAAATGGCAAAAAGCTTTATAGAAAAAAACGGAGAAGAATTGGTCAAAAAAGGAATTCAACTAGATAGACTTACTGAACCTAAAGACATATCTCCGGTAGTTGCGTTAATTTCTTCAGGAAAAATGGACCACTGTACCGGATCTACTATAGACATAAACGCCGGGAGTTATTTAAGGTAACACCATCACTTAGCAAAAACCTGTTTTGGGTCCTTAAAAGATTTAAACTCTAAAGCGTTCCCACTAGGGTCTAAAAAAAACATAGTTGCTTGTTCTCCAACTTCTCCCTTAAACCTGATATAAGGCTCTATTATAAATTCTATTTTGTTTAATTGAAGCTCATCAGCAAGGTTGTGCCACTGTTCCCACTCTAATATCACCCCAAAATGCCTAACAGGAACCTCTTTACCGTCTACTGAGTTTTTTTTTGAGTTTTTCAATTCATCTGGTTTTAAGTGAGCAGAAAGTTGATGGCCAAAAAAATCAAAATCAACCCATTTAACATCTTCCCGACCTATTTTACACTTGAAATGTTTTTTATAAAATAGTTTTGTTTCCTCAATATTGTTAACTGGAAAAGCTAAATGAAATGGGTTTTGCACAAACAATTTTACATAAAAAACTTATATAAATAACAAGAAAACTTTTTAAAGTTGTGAATATATTTTTAGTTAAACCTTAGGTATATTTGCAAAAAAGTAAACTATGGAAATGTTAATGTTAATTATTGTGTTGTTTGTTTCAGCGATACTTTGTTCAGTTTTTGTTCCAAATAGCAAGGTTAGCAACCACAAGAAAGACTCAGATTTTTAACCTTTTTTCTTTACGTTTCGAAAATCAATAATTGAAACAGCCCCAACAAAACTTATTATAACAACAACAATCCAAACAAACAATTCAACACCATCAGTTACAGCAGGATTAGTAGGAAACATATTTTTTTTTTCGAAATTATAAATTAATTTTTATAATTAAAAAATTAGAAAGTAATACTTCCTAAACTCAACTGTATAGTACTTCCTTGTGACCCTTCATTAACATCAAAAACATAGGCATATTTTACACCAAATTCAAAAAGAAAGGACTGTCTAAATAAATTAACATCCAGTGTAAAACCAACACCCGCACTCTTAGGCGTTTCTTGAATATTAGGAGAGCTTTGACTAAATCCATTTATGGAACCTCCGTTTATAAAAGTAGACCCTCTTACCCTTTGAATATATGCAATTGGACCAATAGCAAAGTCAGGATAAAACAATGGGAGCTCATACTCTAATCCCCAACCAACAAAATTTGAAAAATTAAAAAGATTTTGATATCCTGTTATAAAATTAATATTATTTCTAAATAAATAATCAACCTTTTCTTGGGCTTCAGCCCTGGCCTTTAATCTTGCCGAGTGGGTGTTTTTAAATCCAGGAAAAGCTAAATAAATATCAGACCTGACATATGAACCAGAATAATCACTATTTTCTAATGTTTTTTTTCCTTCAACTAACAAAGTTTGTTCAAATCGATTATACACCTGTCTTTTTCCTTTTTTATATTTTCTAGAATAAAGAAGTAAAGCCGAAAAATAAGATCTTGTATCTCTTGTGGTAACTAATGGGAACTTTGATGAAGCGCTCCCTATTGAGGTTGTATAAAAATCTTTGAATCGTTCACGATATAAACTAAGACTACCTAAGAATGACGTGAAGTATTTTCCTCTAGTATAGGACAAAGGCACCCTAACACCCACTGAAAAATCTTGTGTTTTGAATTTTATGTTAGCGTCGTATATCGTGTCATACCCCTCTTGATTATTTAATATAATATTTTGTGTGAAAGAGTCATTAGAAGATGATATTGAAAAGTCTATAATTGGGTAAAACCCCTGATAACTTAAATTAAAATATTTGTCAGTTTTTTTATCCCTTATATCAAACCTATAACCCCCACCAAATAATAAGTCACCGAATAATCCACGAGAATCAAGCCCTAATGTTATGTAGTCTAATCCCTTTTCCGACAAGGAATAATCACTTATTCCCCATGAAGTGGGTTTTATTGTCTCAAAAAATCTATTTGTTTTTTTTGTGGGAAAAATTTTTGTGGGAAAAATTTTTGTGGGTGTTGTTTTTGTTTTGTTTTGTTTAATTGTTTTAGTAGATAAATTTTCTGTTTCTACTCTTGCTTTATAAACATCAAACCCAAACTCTCCCATTGACGAGTAATATATTTCAGAATTATCATTAGTTAAAAAAGGATAGTAGCTACCAAGTTTATGCCCATCTAAAACAAATGTTTCTTTTGTTTTTGTTTCATGAATAAAAAGTTCCTCAAACCCATTGTGGGAGGTTGAAAAAATTAAGGTTTCGTTTTGATATGTTGGCCAGCCTATATTTTTTTTTGTTGAAAATAGGGTGTTTTTTTTATTTAGATTTAAATTAAAAATAAAAACACTTTTTTCTCCTTGAGCGGTTTTTATTCCAATTAAGTTTTCTTTATTTGAGTACTTTAAAGAGGAAATTATTCCATCCCCGAATGTATATTCTTTAATTTTTTTTTGAGATAAAATATCATATATCACAAAACTTTGCGACCCGTTTAGATTATTTTTTAAAACAACAAAATTTTTACCATCAGGAGATAAATCTAAAGATGAAAAATAACCTTTAATTTTATTCTTAATAAGTTTTTTTGTTCTTATATCCAATATTTTAACAGCTGAATAAACTCTTTTATCCCACCTAGGGTCTTTATCGAATTCTAACCAAGCTATTTTGTTTTTTGCTAGCGGTATTCTTCCAAAATCATTAACAATTCCTGGTGTGAATAAAAGAGAAACGTTTCCACTTTTGTCAATTACTCTAAAATCCTGATAACTTCCATAACCTTGCCTAATAACAATAACATCTTTATTTTCGGTTACTGTCGGATATATTAAACTAGAAAACACATTATTGCTTCTTTTGTTAAGTGATTTTTTGGTTATATAATTTGTCTTTTTTGGTAGAGACGCTAAGCTGTTTTTATAAACTTCTTTATAGTTTTCTTTCGTTTCTTTTTTTAATGCCCTATAAAACGGGACGGGCAAAAAAGATTGCTTATTCGCTTTTTTTACAATTTTGTTAAACGTGTTTTGGCTGAATTTTTCATTTAGATATTTTACCATCAAATAACCCGTCTCATATTCATTAGGCGTTTTATATTTAAAACTCCCTAATGTTTGTCTTTCATATTTTATTTTATTTTTTGAATTTAAATTCATTTGTGTCGTTAGAGTAAAACGTGGTATTCTTCCTCTTCCATAATCACCAATAGTTGTTTCTAAATATACTGCGTCACCTTCCCAATACCAATTAGGTGCGGTAGACCTACTTATTAAAGAAGACTGACTCTCTCCAAAAAAATAATAAACCATCTTATTAAAAAAATTATTATAACCCACCTCTCTTTGTACAAGATGCCTGAATTCATGAACAGCTAACAAGTCTACCCAATTGTTGTTGTGTAAAAAGTGAGGGGATTCAGTTTTTGCATTTACGTAAAACTCACTTCTTCTGGGGCTAGATGTTACAAAAGCATTTGGAATACTATTTTGATTATGTAATATTATTCTACTTTTTCTTATTTTATCTTCTGGGGTAAGCTTTAATTTGTTTATGTTATTTTCTAAAAATGAAATGGTATAATTTGCAATTGAGTCTAACTCTTTAGGGAAATAAACTATAAAGTTTTTACTTCTTTTTTCATACCACTTTATTCCTGGTGGTGCTAATTCAGATTTTTCAAATTGGGAATATCCAATTGAACAACACAAAACAGATAAAAAGAATATTTTAAAAAAACTACGCATTTTCTGCTATACATTTAAACAACCTTTCTATATCGGATTGTTTATTATATACTGAGGGAGAAACCCTTATGCTGTCACCCCTTAATGATATATGAATGTTTTTCTCTCTTATTTTTTTTAATATTTTTTCTAGGTTGTTTTTTGGCCTCAAGCCAAAAAGATGAGAAGCTCTATACTCATCCTCCTCAAACCACACTCTTGACCTGTCTAACATATCGAAACAAGGTTTTGTTATATTGGTTATGTAATTATATATGTTTTCTACACCCCAACTTTGAATTTGTTTTATTCCCGCTGACAACATGTTAACATTGATAAAACTACTTTGTTGTCCCATAGAGTACCTTTTAGATCCTGCTCCATATTCTTCTTGGTAATTAATTAATTGGGAAAAATCTTCACTGTTTTTTCTGTTTATCCAACTTTCTTCTATAGGCAGTCCATCATCAAATTTATTTCCATAGTATGCTATACCAAAACCATAAGGGCCCATTAACCATTTATATGCTGCACAAATTAACGCATCAGGTTTCACTTTTTTCAAATCAAAAGGCATAGTACCAATTGATTGTGTGCCATCAACAATTAACATTGCCCCAACTTTATTGGTTTTTTCTCTTATTTTTTCAAGGTCAAATATAGTTCCGTCAGCCCAATGAACAATCCCCATTGACACCACTTTGGTTTTTTCATTAATTGACTTAAGAACAGCCTCATTCCACATAAAACCACATTTAGATGAGTTTTTTGGCTTGTTAACAAATTTTAATTTAGCCTTATATTTTTTTGTAAGAGACATCCAAGGATAAACATTGCTAGGAAACTGATCTCCAATTAACACAACGTTTTCAGATTCTTTTAATTTTATGTTGTTTGTTACGTTTCCAACCCCATATGAAACTGAAGGAATTAACACAATCTTATCATAGTCTGTTGTGTTAATAAGATTTCCAAATTGTCTTTTTAAATTATCTACACCAGTGAAAAAATCAGGCGGTTGAAGCTTATGTGGTGACCGTTTTATTTTTAACCCCTTAATTCCTGCCCTCTCAACTTTTTTAAGCATTGGCGACATGTAAGCACAGTTTAAATAAGTTTTTCCACTTGACATTATAAATTTATTTTTTTGACATCTCATAACTAATAGAATAATGGTGGTTTATTATTATTAAACTTTATCATATTATTTAAGAGCTCTGCAAAATATAGTATTTTGTCCTCTGCACCATAATTACCAATAATAGATATACTAGTTGGACTTCCCCCATCATCAAAACCATTAGGTAATGATAAAGCAGGGTGTCCGGTTAGGTTCGTAATTAACATTTGATTTTTACCAAAACTTGGAGATAATATTAAATCATATTTTTTAAATAATTCATCTGTTTCGTCAATAAGTATTTTTCTATGCCTGTTTGCTTGAATGTACTCAACAGCAGGTATTAACTTCGACTGCCTAAGAGAATTAGCTCTTGATCTTTCACCTTGTTCAACCATTGAAGAATCAAGTCCTTTTAATAAAAAAGAATCAAAAAAAGCGCCAGCTTCAGCCCGTAAAATAATATCAAAAACACTAAAAGGAAAGTTTTTAGGAAGCTCTATAGGGTTAAGATCATAAAGGTCTTTAGCTAGGGTGATTGTTTTAATATTGTTGTTATAAAAACGGGAAGTATCATTATCAAAAAGGCTTTTTAGGTAGCCTATTTTTAAACTATTTATCTTCTGATCAAAATTAAAATTTATCGTGTTGGTATTATTTGTTTCTTTTATTGTATTAAAAACAATCGCACAATCTCTTGGAGACCTCGCAATAGGACCAACCTTATCCATAGTCCAAGATAAAGTCATAAAGCCATCAGTTGGAACTGAGGAGTATGTAGGTCTTAATCCCGTAACTCCACACCGGGTCGACGGAGAGATAATTGACCCTAAGGTTTCTGTCCCTATAGCATAAGGAACTAAACCAGCTGAAACAGCAGCAGCAGAGCCAGCAGATGAACCACTCGATCCTTGTTCTAAATTCCAAGGGTTTTTTGTTTTGCCTCCAAACCATACATCTCCTCTAGCCAATGAGCCAGAGGACAACTTACCAAGCATTACAGCGCCAGCTTCTTCTAGTTTTTTTATTACTAAAGCTTTTTCATCAAATTGTTGGTTTTTAAAAGGCATAGCTCCCCATGTTGTTGGGTAGTTTGGGAAAGAGGCAAGGTCTTTTATTGCGTATGGTATTCCATGAAGTTCTCCTCTATACATACCTTTTTTGATCTCATCATCTGCATTCTCAGCTTGTTTTAAAGCTAATTTCTCCGTTATGGTAATAAATGCATTTAGTTTTTTATCAAATAATTTGATTCTTTCAAGATATATTTTGGTAAGTTCTAATGAAGATATTATTTGGTTTTTTATTAGATAGGAAAGTTCACCAATACTTAAAAAAGGAATATCTTTTTTATTACTTGGTAGTTTTGTTTTAATATCCTCAAACGTATATTTCGTTTTTTTTGACCGCATGTTATTAACTGAAAAATTAAAGGCAGGCACATTATCTTTTGTTAAATTATACTCCCTCATATTAACATAAGAATTTTTATTTCTTATCACATATGGGGCCATAGTTTGAATGTCTTTTTCATTGAAAGTTACTCCTGACAACCTTAAAGCTTTTTTGATATCATTTACAGATATATCCTTTTTTTGAATTAACAAAAAAGAAGAAGTTATAAGGAAAAATAACCCCAAATAAAATTTAATTTTATTTTTCATTAAAATTTTTTAATCTAATATACATATTAGTTTTTATTGATTATATTTTTTGTCAAAATTGGAAGGAATAAACAAAGTTTTTTTATTGGACGCTATGGCTCTTATTTATAGGGCCCACTTTGCATTTAGCAAAAACCCAATAGTTAATTCTAAAGGTCTAAACACAAGTGCTGTCTACGGTTTTTTGAATACGCTCTTAGAGCTAATTAATAAAGAGAAACCAACTCATTTTGCAGTGGCCTTTGACACTAAAGCCCCAACATTTAGGTCTGATATTTTTACAGAATATAAAGCAAATAGAGAAAGACAACCGGAAGATATTCAAGTAGCAATTCCTATAATTAAAAAATTCCTTACCCATCTAAACATTCAAATTGTTGAAAAAGATGGATTTGAAGCGGATGATGTAATTGGCACATTGTCATATCAGATATCAAAAGAAAATAACACTAAGGTTTTTATGATGACTCCTGATAAAGATTTTGCACAACTTGTAAAAGACAACGTGTTTTTATATAAACCAGCATTTATGGGTAGGGGTGTGGATATCTTAGGGGTTGATGAGGTTTTACAGAAGTTTCAAATTGAAAGAGTTGACCAGGTAATAGACTTTTTAGGTCTTCAAGGAGACAGCGTAGACAACATCCCAGGTGTCCCAGGTGTAGGTCCAAAAACAGCTCAAAAGCTGTTAAAAGAATACGGTAGTATAGAAGGAATTATTGATCATAAAAATGAAATAAAAGGTTCCGTTGGTATAAAAATACAGGAAAACACTCAATCAGCTTTAATGTCAAAAGAACTTGCGATTATTAAAACTGATGTTCCTTTGAATATAAAACTAAATGATTTAAAAATAAAAAAAGCTAACAGTAAAGACCTTAATTTTCTTTTGGACGAAATGGAATTTAGGACCATTAAAAGCAGAATGGTTTCTTCGGGGATTTTATTGGAAGAAGAGGGCCAATTGAGTTTTTTTAATGACGAGAAACCTAAGAAAAAAAAAGAAGTAAAATACAGTCTAATAACCGAAAAAGAGTTAGATGCTTTTTTGGCAAAATTAAAACCAGAAAAAGTACTATGTGTTGATACCGAAACGTCTAGTTTAAATATTCAAGAAGCTGAATTAGCAGGTATTGCATTAAGCTTCAAAGAAAATGAAGGTTATTATATACCAACACTAGAAAACGCAGAAGGTATTATTAATAAAATTAAACCATTTTTAGAAAACCCAGAAGTTAAAATAATAGGACATAACCTTAAATACGACATTCAGGTATTAAGAAAATTTGGGATATACATTTCTGGTAATGTGTTTGACACGATGATAGCTCACTATTTAATTAATCCGGAGTCTAGCCATAAATTAGATGTTTTGTCTGAAAATTATTTAAACCATAAATGTATACCGATTGAGGAAGTTATTGGAAAGGCTGGTGTCAACCAAAAAAAGATGACAGACTTAGACCCAAAAGAAGTTTACTATTATGCTTGTGAGGACGCTGATATAACTTTTACTCTAAAAAGTATTTTAGAAAAAGAATTAGAAGATAATAAGTTATCAAAATTATTTTATGATGTTGAGCTTCCTTTAATGTTTGTTTTGTGTTCAATGGAATCTAATGGGGTAAATATAGATATTGATTTTTTAGATCAAATGTCAAAGAAGCTATCAAAGTTAATTGATGAAACTCAATCTAAGGTTTTTGAAATTTCAGGTGAGAGTTTTAATATTTCATCTCCTAAACAACTTGGCCTTATTCTTTTTGAAAAATTAAAAATTGATGAAAACCCTAAAAAAACAAAGTCAGGTCAATATTCAACAGCCGAAGAAATTCTTTTAAAGCTTTCAAAAAAAAATAAAATCGTTGATCTTATATTAGAATATAGGGAGTACAAGAAACTTCTTTCTACATATATAAACGCACTACCTGAAATGGTATCTTTATCTGATAGGTTAATTCACACAGACTATGCTCAAGCAGTAACTGCTACAGGAAGATTAAGCTCAAATAAGCCAAACCTCCAAAATATTCCTATTAGAACAACATTAGGAAGGGAAACACGGTCTGCTTTTATTTCTAGAAATGACGGAGATTTTATTTTGGCTGCAGATTATTCACAAATAGAACTTAGAATAATAGCGGCATTTAGCGGAGACCCAGAAATGATTGACGCCTTTAAAAAGGAAAAAGACATTCATTCTATTACAGCTTCTAAAGTTTTTAATGTGCCTTTAAACGAGGTTTCAGGCGATATGAGAAGAAGAGCAAAAGAGGTTAATTTTGGTATAATTTATGGAATTTCTCCATTTGGACTATCTCAAAATCTAGATATTCCAAGGTCTGAAGCAAAAGAAATAATAGACTCTTATTTTACAGAGTTTAAATTAGTAAAAGAATACATGGACAATTCTATAAAAAAAGCAAAAGACAAAAAATATGTAGAAACCATATTAGGAAGAAAGCGATACTTAAGAGATATAGACTCAAGAAACTTTACATTAAGAGGGTTTGCTGAAAGAAACGCTATTAACTCACCAATCCAAGGAAGTGCAGCAGACATAATTAAGTTGGCTATGATTAAAATTTCTGATTGGATGCGCACCGAAGACCTTAAATCAAAAATGATTATGCAGGTACATGATGAGTTGGTTTTTGATGTTGTTAAATCTGAAAAAGATAAAATGGAGAAAAATGTTAAAAAAATTATGGAGAACATCATTGAGTTTGATGTTCCTTTAACCGTTGAAATAGGCACAGGTAAAACATGGCTAGAGGCACATTAGATATAGATACGTATAGATCAGAAATTTTGTCTGCTCATGATAGAATTAAACCTTATATACATAAGACACCACTATTATGTTCTAATGCCATAAACAAAAAAGCAGGATGTGAAATCTATTTTAAGTGTGAAAATTTTCAAAAGATTGGAGCTTTCAAGATGAGAGGAGCAATAAATGCGGTGCTATCTTATTCTTTAACAAAAAGAAGAAAAGGTTTTGTTACCCACTCATCAGGGAACCACGCTCAGGCGGTTGCTCTTTCATCTAAAATTGTTAATTCAAAAGCGCATATTGTAATGCCAAAAGGAGCACCCAAAATTAAAGTTGTTGCTGTGAAAGGGTATGGTGCTCAGGTTTATTTGTGTGATAATAATGAAAAGTCGAGAATTGATACTTGCAAAAAAATTATTAATAAAACTGACGCTAATTTTATACATCCGTTTGATAACGAAGATGTGATAAGCGGTCAAGCCTCTTGTGCTAAGGAAATTTTTGAAGAAGAAAATGGGTTTGATTTTATTATTTGCCCTGTTGGTGGAGGCGGGCTTGCGTCTGGAACAATTTTGTCAACAAAAATTTTTTCACCTTTAACTACAGTTATATTAGGAGAACCACTCAACGCTTCAGATGCTTATCAATCTTTTGCCAAAAACAAACTAATCCCAGTAAATAAACCAACAACTATTGCTGATGGCTTAAAAACATCATTGTCGGAACACACTTTTAAAATAATTAAAAAAGGCACAAAAAAAATTATAACAGTAAGTGAGGAAGAGATTGTATCAGCTATGAAGTTAATATGGGAAAGATTAAAAATAGTATGTGAGCCTTCATGCTCAGTTCCGCTAGCTGCTCTTTTAAAAGAAAAGGAGAATTTTAGAAATAAAAAAGTTGCAATTATCTTAACCGGAGGGAATGTTGACCTTGAAAACCTTCCTTTTTAGTTGTTAAACCTATCGAAATTACTTTTAATTACTAATCTAGGGAAATTATTATCATCTGTGTTGACATCAGCTGTTTCTTTAAGTGGATCTAGCTTAATGTTTTTTACCACTTTGTCTTTGACAAAAACCTTAGTGACGATTTTTTCATTAAATCTCCAAATTTCAGCAGGGATCTTTTCAATTTCTTGAGAATCATCTTCATATGTCCACTCGATAATTAAAGGTGTTACTAAACCTCCTTTATTTTCAAATGTAACCTCATAAAAGTTCTTATCGCTGTTTTCAATTTTTATATTCTCATCATTTACGGTATTTCTAAACTCCCTATATTCATTTGTGTTTGTGTTTGTAAAGCTGAAAAGAGTAGGCTCAAAGGGCATTGCAAAATCAACAGGGTCTGAAGGAAGTTTTTTGTTTTTACCTCTAATGTTTTCCTCTTCCACTTTTGCTTGGTTTTCAAACGGCTCACTTATATTTCTCATTTTAAACCACTTAACTTTCTCTACACCTACATCTACATTATCTGTACTATAAAACCAACCCCTCCAAAACCAATCAAGATCAACAGCGCTAGCATCTTCCATTGTTCTAAAAAAATCAGCCGGATCCGGATGTTTAAAAGCCCATCTTCTAGAGTACTCTTTAAAGGCATAATCAAAAAGTTCTGGTCCCATAATCGTTTCTCTTAAGACACTTAAAGCAGAAGCAGGCTTTGCGTAGGCATTAGCACCAAACTCTCTACTTGCTATTTGTTCTGAGTTAGTCATGATTGGCCTTAACATGTCTTTAGGCATTTTCATATAATCAACAATACTTTCAGCGGTACCTCTTCTAAGTGGACCATCACTATAGTATTCTCTCTGTGTTAGGGACTGAACAAATGTATTCAAGCCCTCATCCATCCAAGTCCATTGCCTCTCGTCGGAGTTAATAATCATTGGAATAAAAAAGTGTCCCACCTCATGAATTATTACACTAATCATTCTCCATTTAGTAGCGTCTGAATAAGTTCCGTCTTCATTTGGTCTGCCAAAATTGAAACAGATCATTGGGTATTCCATTCCTATAGAAGCAGCGTGAACAGAAATTGCTACAGGATATGGGTATTCAATAGTATGCTTAGAATATGTTTTTAAAGTATTTGCAACAGCTACTGTTGATTCTTTTTCCCACAACGGATTACCTTCTTTTGAATAATAAGACATAGCGAGTGGAGTTTTATTTTCAAGTTGTACTGCCATCGCGTCCCATATGTACTTTCTTGAAGCTGCGAAAGCAACATCCCTCACCATTTCAGCTTTAAACTTCCAAGTTTTGGTTTTGTTCCTAATAGGATTTTTTTCTTTTTTTTCTGCTTCTTGTTGTGTTGTTATAATAACTGGTTTATCGTATGTTTTTTTTGCTTTTTCTAATCTCTCTAGCTCAATTTTATTTAAAACTTCTTTCGGGTTTTGTAAAGACCCAGTTGCAGCAACTATGAAGTCCGCAGGGACGGTAATATTCAACTCATAATCACCAAAAGGTAAAGCGAATTCCCCCCTTCCTAAAAACTGTTTGTTTTGCCAGCCTTCTTTATCATCATATACAGCCATTCTTGGAAACCATTGAGCTATAGTATAACTAAAGTTTTTATCCTTAGGGAAATACTCATAACCACCTCTTCCTCCAATTTTCATTCTATCATTAATTTCATATGACCACTTAATTTTGAATGAGTAAGAATCTCCTTTAGATAGAGGTTCATCAAGATCTATCCTCATCATTGTGCTAATTACTGAATGGTTAATATCTTTACCGTTCATGTCTTTAACATAAGCAATTTTAAACCCACCATTATATTTTTCACCTTTGATATTTGTGTAGGAGTTAGTTAAACCTTGAAGTCTTTTTCCACTGTAAGTTTTTGACATTTTTGAAGGGGTAACAAGAGGCGTATTTGATTCATTAGATCTAACATTTTGATCCAACTGTACCCATAAATACCTTAGGACGTCAGGTGAATTATTAAAGTACGTTATTTCTTCCTCTCCATAAAGAGTTTGGTTTTCGTCATTTATTGTTACGTCAATTTTATAATCTGCTTTTTGTTGCCAGTAGTCAACACCAGGCGCCCCAGAAGCAGTTCTGTATGAGTTTGGGGTTGGAAGCATTGTTCCCAGTTGTTCAAATTTTTGTTCCCATTCACCATATGAACCCTGAGAAAAAACCACATTACTAATCAATAAAAAACACAATAAAAACTTTTTCATTCTACCAAAATTTTGCGTTTAAAGTAAGCATCAAACTTATACCAAAAATAGCAGAAGACACAAAGAAGATCCAGTTTTCTCTCGTTTTGAAAACATAATTTGAACCAAAAAAACTAATAATCAAAAAAGTACCAACTACCACTAATTGTGCTAGCTCAATACCAACGTTAAAAGAAAACAACTCTAATACTATATTTCCTTTAAAAAGTAATGCTTTTAAATAATTAGCAAACCCTAGACCATGTACAAGTCCGAAAACAAGCGCTATAAAATAATTTGCGGTAACAGCTTTTTTAATTACTCTATTTCTGTTTATTATATTATTTAAGGCGGTAAGAACAATTGTTAATGGGATTAAAAACTCTATAACCTTTTGATTATAAGAAATTATATCTAGTGCTGAAAGAATTAAAGTTATTGAATGCCCAATTGTAAAGGCGGTAATTAAGATAACGATTTGTTTAATCATAGAAGGTTTATAAACAACAACCAAAGCCAAAACAAACAAAATATGATCAAGCGCTTGAACATTTAATATATGATCAAATCCAACCATAAACCAAGTTTTAAATACGTCCATAATCTAATTCAGTTAAAAATTGTTATTAAATTTATTAAATAATAATGATCAAAATACTTTCTTTTCTTGCAATTTTTTTTCCACATGAATTTTATGTTAGCGTATCATACATGGAATTTGACCCGAAAAGAAAAGCAATAGAAGTTCAAAAAAAAATATTTTTTGATGATTTAGAACTTGCGATTAAGAAAAAAAATCAATTAACAAATTTTGATATTTTAAACTCTAACAAAGAGATTGTAAATCAAAATATCAAAAACTATCTCCAGGAAAATATCGACTTTATAATAAACGGGAAGCCTCTAGATATAAATTATCTTGGGCACGAATATATAAATGGCACCATCAATTGTTATTTTGAAATATTAAAAGTAAAAAAAATAAAAAAATTAATTATTAAAGACTCAAGCTTATTTGCTTCTTTTAAAGATCAAGAAAATTTAATATATTTTGAGACATTAAACGATCTTCAAACTATAAGACTTAAAAACCCAAACGACACACATGAAATTATCATCCCAAACTAAACCATCAAGTATGAAAAAAACTTTATTATTATTTTTTCTCTTTTTTAATTTTTTTGCATTTAGCAAAGAAAATAATTTCAATAAATCGTCTTATAATGACTTTGTCTCTAATCTAACAAAAAAAGAAGGCTTCATAAACTACTATTGGGATGAATCTAAAGGAAAAATATATATTGAAATTGAAAAGTTAGGTCAGGAGCTTATATATGTTAATTATTTATCAGCAGGATTAGGTTCTAACGACATAGGCTTAGATAGGGGTCAAATTGGAGGAACACGGATTATCAAGTTTATAAAGATGGGTCCAAAAATTCTTATGGTTCAACCAAATTATAGATATAGAGCTTTATCTAGCAATCAAGAGGAAATTAAAGCTGTAGAAGATGCTTTTGCAAAATCTACTTTATGGTCTTTCGATATTGTGATTCATGAAAAAAATAAACTTTTATTGGATGCCTCAGAATTTGTAATAAGGGATTCTCATAAAATCTCTCAAAGATTAAACCAAAGGAGGCAGGGGTCTTTTAAAATTGATAAAAGGTCATCATCTTTTGATGTTTTAAATTCAAAAAATTTTCCTTTAAACTCTGAGCTTGAGGCTTTTTTAACATTTAGAGGCGTCTCAACAGGAGGTTGGCTTAGTTCTGTGTCACCTGACAATGAAAGTTTTTCAGTACGAACAAGACACTCTTTTGTTCAACTTCCAGATGATGGCTATACTCCAAGAAAGTTTGATCCTAGAGCGGGCTTCAACCCTCAATCATTTTATGACTATGCTAGTCCAATTGAAGAAGACTTACGCACGATGTTTATAAAAAGACATAGGCTAATTAAAAAAAATCCTAATGCAGAAATTAGTGAGGCTATAGAGCCAATAGTTTATTACCTAGACAGAGGTGTGCCTGAGCCAGTTAAGTCTGCTTTAATAGAAGGTGCTTCTTGGTGGAATGAAGCATTTGAGACCGCAGGATTTAAAAATGCTTTTCAGATTAAATTATTACCAGAGGGGGCTGACATGTTAGACGTGAGATACAATGTAATTCAATGGGTTCATCGGTCAACAAGAGGATGGTCATACGGAGCATCAGTGGTTGATCCAAGAACAGGTGAAATTATTAAGGGGCATGTGTCTTTAGGGTCATTAAGAGTCAGGCAAGATTATTTAATTGCAGAAGGGTTATTAAGACCATACAATAAAGAAAATGATACTGATCTAATGGAAGAAATGGCTATAAAAAGACTAAGGCAATTATCTGCTCATGAAGTTGGCCACACTATTGGGCTATCTCATAATTTTATTTCTAGTGCTAGAGGTAGAAAGTCAGTTATGGATTATCCACACCCTCTTATTAAATTTTCTAATAATAAAGTTGATCTATCAGAAGCATATGATCATGGTATTGGTGAATGGGATAAATTAGCAATTAATTGGGGTTATAGGGAGTTTATGTCAGATGAGGCGAAAA
>MDTG01090919.1_pt1 | contig 25357 bp, 22 predicted proteins | sample 811421 | NCBI WGS metagenome assembly MDTG01 (sample SAMN05326645, study PRJNA326480) | marine metagenome | isolation source: seawater | place: Pacific Ocean: South East | collected 2011 | reverse complement strand
TGTATCTTCTAAAGAAAATTTTATTAAATTTTAATAAAATTTTTTTTATTACTAAGTTAAAATTTAAAATAATCCAATAAATATAATTTTTTTGAATAGTCATTTACGAATTATCCGCGCATATTTTTTTGCCATATCTTTTGCTAAAAAATACTTAATATATCTTTTGTACCCTTCTTGACCCATTTGAAGCCTTAATTTATTATTTCTAATAAGTAATAATAATTTATTGGCGAATTTATGTGGCGATTTTTTTGAAACTACATAGCCTGACTTGTTATTTTTTATTACCTCTGGCAATCCTCCACAATCAGTTGAAACTACTGGTTTTTTGTAAGCCATAGCTTCAAGTGCTGAATAGCCAAAAGATTCGAATTCTTGAGATGGTACCAACATTATATCTGATTTTTGAACAATAGAATTTATATTTGTTTTAAATCCATTGAATTGAACATTTTTTCTAATTGATGGTGGCAGTTTACGTCTAATTTTCTTTACTTCTTTATATGTTCCATCTCCATATATATAACAACTAAAATCTTCAAATTTTAATTTTAATATCTTCAGTGCTTCAAATAAATATGCATGCCCTTTTCTTTCTTCATATACAGCTAACATTAATAAATTAATTTTATTTTTTTTTATTTTCTTGATTTTTTTATTTTTTTTTATGTGATTTAAACCATTGTAAATATATCTTTTACTTAATGTATTATATTCTCTCCTTTTTTTTATACTCTTAATACAATCGTATGATACCGATATAAAACCTCTAACTTTATTCTTTAATAATCTTTCTAAAACTCGCCAAAAAATATCTAAATAATTCCGTACGATAGGATAGTTATGAAAATTCAGCCATGGTTTTTTATTTGAAATTTTGCTCCAAGAAAAAATAGCTGCCACTCCATAAATACCCCCAGGAAAACCTCCTTGTATTACAAATAGTCTTTCTAAATTTTTACTCTTAAGTAAATAATAAATGTATTTAATTTTAGACGAGAAAGTAAAGATTTTATTTATATATTTTATAAGTTTATTTAAAAAATAAGATTTAAAATTAGTTCTGAATTCATTTTTTTTGTATAAAAGAATTTTGATATTTTTTTTTAATTTAAAAGATTTGTATAAATTTTTTTTTCCAGGATGATCTTTATTAACAAAAAGGAATAACTTATCTTTAGGATTAGGCCAATTAATTAATAGATTCATAACAAAGGTATCTAATCCTCCGGCTTTATTATTTTCTAGAAAAAAACCTATTCTCATATGAAAAATTTTTAAAATATTAAACTTTCTCCCTATCTAAAGATAATTTGTAAATTTAATTTGATTTGAGTCCTTGCCAATAATCAAATCTTTTTTATCTGCTAATTTAACAGAATTTTTAGTTTTTATATTTTTTTCCAATTGTTTTTTATTTTTTATAATTTTATGTTGTTTAATAATTTTCGTAGTTTTTAATAAATATGTTTGCATTCCATTTTCAAAAGGCTCATATACGTAGTAAGGAGTATTGTTATCGATTGATTCAACCATAGCTGTTGATAAAGCACCAACAACTAATTTTGATTTTTTACATGTTTCAATAAAATTTCCGTTCTCAAAATGTATATTAAGATTTAATTCTTTTTTAAAATATTTTTTATATAAATTTTTATAATTTTGTTCACTTTTTTTTCTAGTCTTTGCTACATATGCTGTTTGTGGTTTAATCTTGATGACAATATTTTTAAACTTCAATTTTTCAAATACTTCCAACACAGAAAGCTCAGTAATTATTTGTGAATCCCAAGTACAAGATAAATTATAAATATATGGATCATAAGCAAGTATACATCCATCATATATATTTTTTTTTAAGTAATTCTTTTTAACAAGATATGGTGGTTTAATATTTATAATTTTATTTTTACTTATTGAGTGATTTAATAAAATTTTTTCAAAAGATTTTCCATAAGCAAAAAAATAATCTGAATTTTCGTTTAGACATTCCCTATCTCTTGGAATATCCATTCTATTCTTAAAAATTAAATGTCCATCTAAGAGGGTGAATATTTTTACTTTATGAATTTTACATAAATCAGAAATAAGTATACTAAGCCAATCATAATTTCCGAATAAAATAAATCCTTTAGGTTGATAGTGTTTTAATGTTTCAGAAATAATATTAGCAGTATCAGAAATAATTTTTTTTTCAGAATTATAGTGTTCATGAAATAATTTTATGAAGCATTTGTTTAAATTTTTGTAATCTTTAATAAAATAATCTTTCAAAATTTTTTCTGAATTATAAAAATTAATTTTTTTTAAATTTAAAAAATAATTCTTGTTATTTTTTTTAGTAAATTTCCAATAAAAACCTTTTTTGATAATTTTTGAATTAACTCTTAGTATTTCATTATTATTTTTAAAAACTTTTTTATTTGTCCAATCACTTAATATTAAAACTTTATTTTTTTTACATTTACTATTTATAATTCTATCAATGTAAAACAAGCTTTCTCTTAAATAATTTTTTTTAAAAAAAAATGTTTGCTTTCTTTCAGGTGTCGACTCGACAAAGTTACTATTCAAATTATTTACTTTGTAAATTTTTATATTATTAAAAAATTTTGATACTCTTCTAATACTTATATTGTTTGTTTTTACAAAAATTTTTTTGAATTTTTTTGAATAATATTTTAAAGCAAAATAATTTTTTATATCATTAAGAAAAGAAAAAAATAAGCATCTATTGAGTATTTTTCCATATGAAATTTGGTTCTCAAAAACATCAATACCTTTTGTATTTCTATACCAATCATTAAAAAAAATTTCAAAAAAATTTAGGTTATTTAATTTTCTGTTCTTATTATAAAGATAAAGTTTATCTTTTTCATTTGATAAAATATAATTTTCAATATTAGTAAATATAATTGAATTTTTTTTATGATTTCTATTTATTTGAAAATTTGTGTCGATAATATATGCATTCATGGATGTTTTAAAAAATTCTCAACCAGTTAATCTTCGAAATGTAGAATGTTTAATTGATCCTTTTAGTGGTAATTTTTTTTTATTTTTTAAATAAAAAGAAATTTTATTAAATACAACACTACAACTTTTTTCATATTTTTTGATAATTTTTGTATCGTACGCAGATGTCACAGAAACTAAGTTACCAGCTAAAAATTTGTTCTTAATCATTTCTTGTGTGAAAAAAGTTGATATTTCCAAATTGTTTGGATAATCAAATGCTAAATAGGGCATTGTTTGTTGTCCACTAATTTTAATTTTTAAATTATTTTCCTTTGCAATTCTCATCCAAATATTTTTAATTAACTTTCCAAATATTTTTAACTTGCTATGAACTCTTTTTTTTTTCATATATTTTAAAGTTGCTAGACCAGCTACGAAACCAATGTTTTCAGTCCACATTGTTGAGCTAATAAATGTATCTTGTGCTTTGTTCATAATATTTTTTTTGCCAATTATTGTTGACAATGGATAACCATTAGCAATAGATTTTCCAAATATTGCAAGATCTGGTATCACTTTAAATTTAAGATGAATTCCACCAAAGTAATCGTGAAATCCCGAAGTTATTTCATCAAAAATTAAAATACATTTATGCTTATCAGCTAATTTTCTGACTTTTTTTAAAAAATCATTTTTAGGATATACGCCCCTCATGGGCTCCATTATTATTGTTCCAATATTATTTTTTTTTAAAATTTTCTCTAAAGTCTCAATTTTATTATAATAAAATGGAAGTATTGAGCCTCTAAAACTTCTTGAAACTCCGTCAGTTTTTAATTCTGGTAATAATTGATTATCTAAATTTTTATTATTCTCAAGATTTGCTGATAAATACCAATCATGCCATCCATGATATCCACAAAAAGCAATTTTATCTTTTTTAGAAAACGCTCTCGCAATTCTTATTGCTATCATGCAGGCTTCACCTCCAGATTTGCAAAATTTTGCCATGTCAGCCCATTTATGAATTTTGAGAAATTCTTTAGCAAACTCATACTCCTCTGGGCTATTTAGAGTTGTAAGTGAGCCTTTTTTTACAGCTGCTACCACATGTTTATTAACATAACTGTTTGAATATCCTAAAGTGCAAGCTGTTACTCCCATTCCAGCAAAATCATAATAGAATTTATTTTCTATATCCCAAATTTTACATCCCTTAGCTTTTCTATAATAGTTCGGCCAATAACTTGGTAAAAACATCTCACTTCTTTTTGAAAGTAATTGATTTCCTCCAGGTATTATTTTTTTTGCCTTTTTTAAAAGTTTTTGACCTTTATTCATTATATTTTTTCTCAATTATCATTTTAACTATTTGAAAATCTATTTCATCATCAATTTCAAATGACTTTATCTTATTTATAAAATATGGAATTACTTTTCCAGATACAAAATTTTTATATTTAATTAATGATGAAATTTTTGAAATATATAAACTTCCATCAATAAAGTAAATTTTATTTAACTCCTGTCTTCGAATTTGAGAAGATTTTTTTTGAAAGGCGTTTTTAATATATTTTTTCACCTTATACAAATTACTTGGGTGAAAATTTATAGCCTCAGAAAGAGATATACAGGAATCCGCTTTTTTGTCTGAAACTAATTTTTTTATAGCAATCTCTAAATCTTTTGAAGTTGTAAGCGGAGAAGTTGGTTCTAGACAAATTACATAATCAAAATTAAGTCCTCTCTTTCTTAAATAATCTATTGAGTGAATTAATACTTTATAAGTAGGTACTTTATCTCCTGACAACTTTTTTGGTCGCAATATTGGGTAATTTGAGTTCATTTTTTTAGATAATGAAGCTATATATTTTGAGTCTGTGTTAACAACTATATGGTCTATATATTTTGCTTTTTGGGCTGCAAACAGTGGGTATTTAAATAATTCAATATTTCTTATTTTTTTTAGATTTTTTTTTAGTAGACCTTTGCTGCCAATTCTTGCAGGAATAACACATAAAAATTTTTTTTTTTATACATAAATTTTTAAATATAGTTGGTCAATTTTTAAGCAATTTTAAGACTTTGGTTTGTATTATAGTAGTTTAACTATCTTTTAAACTTGCAAAAGAGTATATTTTAAAATAAATCAAAATTATGAAAAAAGGAAGAGTATTATTATTAACCCCAAATTTAAAAGGTATGGATGACGGGGTAAACAGAATTCAACCATCTCTAGGGGTAATGCTAATTGCAGCAATGCTAGAACAGCATGGTCATATTGTAAAAATTCATGATTCTGCTTTGGAAGGATGGGATAACAGGGTTCTAGTTGATGCAAAAAAGAAAAAAGTTATGATTGGTCAAACAGATGACCAGATCAAATCGGTAATTTCTGATTTTAGACCTGACGTAGTGGCTATATCAGTTCTTTTTTCAAATTTTCTAAACTCTGCAAAAAATATTGCTAAGCTTACTAAAGAGGTAGATAAAAATATAAAAGTTATACTTGGTGGTAATCATATTTCTAATGCAGTAATTGATTATAACTTTGGTATAAAAGATCCAAGATCTAATCTTCCAGACTATATAGAGGAATTAGAAACCCCAAATATTGACTTTGCAATGATAGGTGAAGGTGAAAAACCAATTACTATGCTAGTGGATTGTATTGTAAACAAAAAAGATAACTACTCTAATATACCTGGTTTAATCAAAAGAATAAGTCCAAAAAAATATATTATTAATCCAAAAAGTGAGAAGCATGATTTAAACTTATTGCCAAGACCTGCGCGACATTTAGTTAACATGGAAGGTTATTTTAAAATTGGTGCTTTTCAATCTGCAAAAGCAAGATCAAATCGTGTTCTAAGTGTTATGTGTTCAAGGGGATGTCCTGAAAAATGTACTTTTTGTACTACCCCTCAAATGTGGGGAAGTAATGTGCGGTGGAGAACAACAGAAAATATTAAAGCTGAAGTTTCAGAGGATGTAAAAGCTTTTAACATTGGAGAAATACAGTTTTTAGATGACACACTTACCGTAAATAAAAAAAATCTTTTTTCTTTATGCGATTATTTGGAAAAAGTAGGTCTTCCATGGTGTACTCCTAATGGAACAAAGGTAAATTATCATTTAAGAACACAAAGCGAAATGTATCAAAGGATGGCAGACAGTGGGTGTTATCAAATAACCCTAGCTTGTGAGAGTGGCAATCAAAGAGTTCTTGATAATTTAATTAATAAAAGACTTGACCTAGAATCAGTTTATCCTGCAATAGAAAGAGCAAAGAAAGCTGGAATGTTAGTTCATACTTTTTGGATACTTGGTTATCCAGGAGAGACCTATGAAGAAATTCAAAATACAGTAAAATTTGCAATGAACAGTGGAGCAGATAGTTTTGGATTTGCAATTCTTAACCCACTGCCTGGAACACCAATATACAGACAAGTGATGAAACAAAAACTTTGGTGGAATGGTAGAACTATGGACGATATGATGTTGAGATCTTCATTAATTAAAGTAGATGGATTTACTGGACCTGAAGAATTTGAGAAATTTGTAAATGATGCAAATATAAAGGCAAACTTATTACTTAAAGAAAACAATCCAGATAGATTTAAATACAAATATGGTGAAAAAGCAGCAGAGGACCATCACCATTTACAAAGACAATCTTAATTTATAAATTTTTTATAAGATATTTTTTTTAAAAAAAGAATAGATTCAAAAATTGTGGAAAAAAGAAATGTAGAAATCAAGGTATAACCAAAAAATGGTATTGCCATAAAATAACACTCTATTAACCCTTGATAAGTAATTCCGTAATAACCAGATAACCATACTCCAAAATTAGTTAACACAAAAAATGTAAAAGCTCCAAAAAGTGCCCCAAAAATTCTATTTAAAATAGTCTTGCTTAAATACTTCGATAGAAGACCTATTGCTATTACACTGCCCCAAGTAAAAAGAATTGTAGGATGAAAACCAAAAAATAAATCTGTTAATGCAAAACTTATAACAACAATAGATAAATATTTAATGCCAAAAATTGCCGGAACATAAAAACTTAAAGCAATTAAACTAGTAAAATTAGGCGGATGAGGAATAAATCTTGAGAATGATAAAATTATAAATATTGACAAAGATATTTTTAAAAATTTCATATCATTGTTGTATCAAAATTAAACAACTTTTCATAATTATTATTTTAGTATTTTTTTTTTATTGAGAAATTAAAGGATCTACCAATTTGAGAGTAATCTTTAGCTGTCTCATAATTTTCATCAAAGATGTTAATTGCACTAAATAAAACTTTATAATTATTTGGGGTGTTGTAATTAATAAAAAAATTATTGAGAAAGTAAGAGGCAATTCTTTCATCATTATAAGTTCTATTACCATTTCCATAATCTCTCGCGCTATCAGAAAGAGTTGAGATAATTGTAAAATCAAAGTTTTTAAGAGGTTGAATTTTAAAATTTGTTTTTAAATTTATTAAATTTCTTGGAACTCTGACCATTTGAGAATTTGAATAAGAAGAACTTTTGTTAGGATCATCCTGTTCTGCTCCATCATAAGTAGACGTATAGGTATACATTAAATCAAAATTTAAATTCGGATTTACAATCCATTTAGACAAAAGCTCAATACCTTGAGATTTTACTTCACCCGGCATATTTTGAGTTGTATATTCAGAACCGGAACTGGTACCAGTTTTCCAACCTTCTAATACATCATTATAAATTATATTGAAGTAATTGGCCTCCAAATCTAAATTAAAATTACTAAATTTTTTTTCGAAACCAAAATCAATACTTTTACTTTTTTCTGCATTTACATCATCTAATGAGTCGCTATTTGCTGCATAAACAAAATACATTTCGTATAAAGAGGGAAATCTAAATCCGGTTCCAAACGAAGATTTTAATTTAGTTGATTTGTTGTAATTGTGCGCAAATGTAATACGAAAAGAATCTTCATCTCCTGCCACAGAATGCTTGTCAAATCTTGAACCTAAGGTAACAAACGTATTTTCAAAAATTCTGCTTTGAAAATCAAAATACCTAGAAACTACATAGTTGTTTCTATCCTTCCTACCACTCAAATTCTGGTTATAACCTATAAAATCTTTTTCTTTTTCCACGCCAAACAAGATGCTATTATCAAGATTAAATTTATAATCTCCCATATAGCTATAAATATATCTTTCTCCGTAATAGTTATCTTGCTGGGTATTACCACTTCCAATTGCTGCGGGATAAATTCTTTTTATATAAGTATTAGCTAGAGTTAATTTGTTTGAAAATTTCTCATTGTATTTATAATTCAATCCTAAGCTTGATGAAGCTTGAATTTCATCTACCTCTTCACTATGCGTCGTTGAGTCTGTATTTACAACTTTATCGTACTGCAGATAAGTGTCTGCAACTCGAAAATTACTAAAAAATTCTAATTTATCTGACAAATTATTTTGGTAATTTCCAACAAATGAATTATTTCTATATCTATCCTTCTCTTGATTATGTGACATGGCTGAGATTCCATCTGTGTGAAACCTCTCAAAACCTAAAAAAAAATTTCTTTTCTCATTTGCCCCTGATATAGATGTTGAGAGATCATGTGTTCCATAAGAGCCTGTGCTATATTCTAAATTTTTTTGAATACCAGGTTTTCCTTTTTTTGTGTAAATATTAATAGCACCACCAATTGCACCACTTCCATAAACAGAACTTTGATTACCTTTCAAAATTTCAACACTTGAAATTTGACTTTTTAGAATATGATTAAAATCAAAATCATTAGAAACGCTTGATGGATCAGACATTTTAACACCGTCTATGTATACAGTTGAATATCTTTTTGGAAGTCCTCTTAACTGTATCGCAGAAGACGTGCCATGACCTCCACTTTGAAAGAAATTTACACTTGTGGAATTACCAGATAAAATATCACCTAAAAAAAAATCTCCAGAACCATTGATTTCATCTTGATTTACAACATCAATTGAAGTTCCAACAGTTGATAAAGATTGAGGTTTTTTACTTGGCGCTATGACAATAATTGGTACCTCTGCATTTATATTATTACTAAATAATATATTAAATGATATTATATATAATAAAATCTTTCTCAGCATAATTAAAACCCCAAGTTTAAAATTTAATTTTAAACGTATTTTATTTTGCCGATGTCAATTTTTAATTGCAGAACTAGACTTTTCCTGGCCTTCATTCAACAGCGGACTATACTGGGCGGCGCTCCGACTTTACGGTTCCAGGTAGAGCCAATGAATTACACACTGATTTCCCACCAAACTTCAGTACAAATTTACATTAATCTAAATTAATTTTTAGTCAATAAATTATTTTTAATTTTATAAAATATATCTTCTAAATCAAGCTCCCTGCTATAACTTAATTTAATAAATAAAATTAATAAAAACATTTTTATTAAAAGTATATATATATAATTTAGTTTCAAAATATAAAGTAAGTATAACATTGAAATAAAAACAAACATTATTAAAATTTTTATTAAAATTAATTTTAAAGAAATATCTATTTTGTATAATTTTTGAGAATTTAAAAAAAGTAAAATTCCTGATACAAATCCAGAGATTATCATACTTATAAGCACTCCCAAGACATCATATACTGGAACAAGAAGAATGTTCAAAATCACATTTAGAGCTAAAGAAACTATCGATGGAATATTGTGTTTCTGTAATTTTTTAGCAAAAGTAATTGATGGAGATGCTATTAATGTAAAAAGATGATTTATAAATACTCCAAAACATATTAAAGGAATATAATTTTTTGCAATATAAAACTCCTCAGTTGTAAGTATCCATAAAATCTCTTGGGAAAAGTAACTTAAAGAAATTATAAAAATACCAAAAAAGAAAATGATCTGATTGTAATTTTTAACGATCTCATTTTTTTTATTTTCATTAGCATTTGTCATGAATTCTGGTATCCAAGCTTGAATAACAAAATCTATAAACATTTTAGAAATTAAACCAATTCTATTTGATATATCCAATAGTCCAAGTGAGTTAAGACTTTTAATTGAAGCTAAAAAAGATTTATCAAAGTTTGAATGAAAGACTCCTACTAAAGTACTTGGATAACCAGGTAAACAAAATTTAAATGATTTAATTACTAACTGTTTAGAGTAATTAAGTACTAAATATTTTAAATTTGAAAAAAGTATTAAAATTGAAAATAAAATATTAACAAATAATAAAGAATAAATTCGTGATAAGTAATCATCTGAATAAATAAAAATTAATATGATTGTGAATATAAAATTTAAAGTTGCATACGAAATTGCAAATAAAAGATATTTTTTTGATTTTTTTTGAGAAATGATAAGGTTTAAAAAGTAAAAATAAAAAGTATTAAAAAAACCATAAATAAATGCTAAGATTAAAAAGTCGAAAGTTTCGTTTATTTTAAAAAAAGAGTTAAAATTATTATTTAAAATATAAAAAATAGGAAAAGATAAAATAAAAATTAAAAAAATTGTTGTAATGTTAGTAAAGTTTAAGACCATGAAAGCTAAATCATTTTTATCTTTTAAACTCTCAAAATAAAATCTTTGAGTCGCTTTTCCTAAACCTAATGTAAGAAGATTACCCAAGACATTACCTATCAAAATAAACAAAGCAATTTTTCCGAAATCTTCTAAGGAATAAAATTTAGTCAGTATAAATATTGAAAAAATTCCTATTAATGCATTATAAAATGTAGCAATTCCATAATGAGAAATTTTCTTGATCATCTATACACAATATTAAACTATTTTTTTAAAACACTATAGGATCATTTATTTGAAAATTCTTTTTAGACTTTTTGCCTAAAACCTTAAATATATTTTTTACAGAAAGTTTATTTTCTGGACGTTTGGTTGTAATATTTTCCTCAGAAAAAATTTCTCCTTTTTTTATATTTTTTTTTGCGAAAATGGACTTTCTAACTATTGTTTTGTTATCTAATTGATCATTATGTTTTAATTTGACACACATTTTTTCAATATTTCTTATTCCATCAACCATGTCTTTAAATTCATTTGGTTCAATTGAAGATTGATGATCTGGACCGCTCAAATTTCTATTTAATGTAAGATGCTTTTCGATTACTGTGGCTCCAAAAAGAATTGAAGCCATTGATGCCTCTATTCCCATTGAATGATCTGAAAATCCAACTCTTACTTTATATTTTTTTTTATAAAATTTTATTTCTGGTAAATAAATTTCCTCAAATTTTGTAGGATAAGAGGAAACACAATATAAAATAATAATTTTTTTGTCAGATACCCCATTCTTATTAAGATACTTTTTAGTTTTAAATATCTCAGCTCTAGACGCCATTCCAGTTGAAAAGATAATATTTTTTTTTAATTTTGCTGCTTTTTTTAAAAGTAAAAAATTATTAATTTCTCCTGATGGAATTTTGATATATTTTAAATTCAATCTTGTGGCAAGCTCAAGTGATTTTGTATCAAAAAAAGATAATAAAAAATTAATTTTTTTTTTTTGTGAGTATTTTGCTAATTTAAGTATTTGAGAAGTTTTTAATTCATATTTTTTTAATAAATCGTATTGTGAATTAAATTTTGTTTTTTTTTGATATTTAGCTAATTTTGAATTTTTTATACAAATTTCGTCGGTTATATAAGCTTGAAATTTTATTGCATCAGCTCCAGCAAATTTAGCTGCATCAATAATTTTGTAAGCAAGTCTCAAATCACCATTATGATTAACACCACCTTCTGCAATTATAAATGTTTTCATTATTTTGTTCTATAATTCAATCTTTACTTATATACTTTTAAATATATTTGTAATTTTTTTTATTTGTTTTTCATTTAAACTTACACTAGATGGTAAGCAAATTGAACCATTGTAATATTTTGAAAGATTACTGATTTTATATTTTTGAAATTTTTGAAAAGGTTTTTGAAGATGATTAGGCTTCCAAACAAATTTTATTTGAATATTGTTTTTTCTTAGCAAATTAATAACTTTAAATTTTAATTTAGGATCAAATTGTAAAATATTCATCCAGCAATTACTATTAGGATAGGATTTATTTGAAAATAAATTAAACTTTTTTAAAGAACTAAAAAATTTCGAATATAACTTGTGTATGTTCCTCTTTTTTTTAATATAAAATTTAATTTTACTTAGTTGTCCTAAACCAAAAGCTGCATTTAGTGCGGAAAATCTATAATTATAGCCAACATTATTATGTATAAACTCACTTCCTAAGTCTGTTGCTTGTGCAATGAAATATCTACATTCTCTGTCATACTTTTTTTTATTTGTTACTATTGCTCCACCATTTCCAGTCGTTATGATTTTATTTCCATTAAATGAAAAAACACCAATGTCTCCTATCGAACCAACTGATTTTTGATTTTTATAAAAAGATCCAAAGGCTTCTGATGCATCCTCTAAAATTTTGATATTTTTTTGTCGACAAACTTTCGTTAATTTTAATATATCAGCTGGATTACCCCATACATGCACGGGTATTATCGCTTTTATTATTTTATGAGTCTTTTTATTATATGAAAATCCATTTTTAAAATAAGTATTATTTTTTAAAAATATTAATACTTTTTTTGAATTAATATTGTAATCATTATCACAATCAAAAAAAATAGGTTTTGCACCTAAATATCTCACTACATTTATTGTTGCAATAAATGTAATTGTTGGAACAAGAACTTCATCACCTTCTTCAACACCAAGAACTTTTAAAGCTACATGTAATCCTGCTGTGCCAGATGAGCAAGCAACAACATGTTTTATTTTTGTGAGTTTTGAAATTTTATTTTCGAACTTTTTTATTAATTTTCCATAAGAAGAAACTTCATTTTTATTAATAGTGTTTTTTATCTCCTTTATTTCGTTACCATTTATAAAAGGTTCGCTTATTGATTTTGTCATAATATGTAGGAATCATTTTTTTTAATATTTTTATACTCTTGTTTAACCCAATTAATTGTTTTTTTTAAACCTACTTCTAAGTTATTTTTAATTTTCCATTTTGAATTTTTAATTAAAAATCTGTTATCGCAAATTAATCTTTCCACTTCACTATTCTTTGGTCTAATTCTATTTTTTTTTATTACAATTTTTTTTTTAATTCCCATAATTTTTGAAATTTTAAATATTAAATCTTTTATAGAGATTTCATTCCCTGAACCAATATTTGTAATTTTTCCAACAAAATTTTTATTTTTCAAGATTTCAACAAAACCCTCACAGGTATCATCTACAAAAGTTAAATCCCTAGTTGGATCAATGTTTCCAAAATTCAGAAATTTTTTATTATTTAGTAATTGAATTATAATTTGAGGTATAATTGCTCTTAATGATTGCCTTGGACCATAAGTGTTGAAAGGTCTTGCAATTTTTACTGGCAAATTAAATGATTTATTGTAGCTAATTGAAAGTTGGTCTGCAGCTATTTTGGACGCTGAATAAGGAGATTGTCCAACTAAAGGATGACTTTCTTTTATTGGAACAGTTTGGGCTGTTCCATAAACTTCGCTTGTAGAAGTGACAATGACTTCCTCAACATCGTATTTCTTTGCAAATTCCAGAACATTATAAGTACCCTCTATATTAGTTTTTATGTATGAAATTGGAGCTTCATAAGAGTATGGAATACCTACGAGGGCTGCTAGGTGAATAATAAGTTTATTTTTTTTAAATTTTTTTTCTATAGTTTCATAATCTCTGATATCCCCAAAACAAAAATTTATATCTTTTTTATATTTAGAATTATCCAACCACCCAAAAGAATTAAATGAATTATACCTGTCAAATGCAGTTACATCGTAGCCTTTCTCAACTAAGATTTCAGATAATCTTGAGCCAATAAATCCAGCCGCACCGGTGATTAAAACTTTTTTGGACATATTAAAATTTCATTTAATTAAATAAATATTTTTTCTAAATTCTCTAGACTATCATTAGTTTTTAAAAAATATTTATCATATATTGGAGATTGTTCACTAGAATAAATAATATTTGGAGCAAAATTAAGTAAGTCCTCTTGGTTTTCAGCTGTATCAATTAATTTTTGATTATTAAATAATAAAAATGGTAATTTTTTGTATTTTTTAAGAGGATTAAACAACAATATTTTTTTATCTAAAGAAAGAGCCTCAAAAACTATTGTACTGATTGGATTAGAAATTATTAAATCTGGAACACTTAGTAAAGAATATTTTTCTATTTTATAATCATTTAACAACTTAAAATTTTTATATTTTTTTAATTCTATTATTATTTTTTTAATGTCATCAATCTCATCAATCATTTTTGTACTTTTTACTCTTAAGCATACGTTAAAATTTGTTTTTTTTAAAAAATTCTTAATAGCATAAAGCCAGATTTTTTCCTCCTCCAGAGTCATGACTCCTCTTGGACCTACAGAAGCATCATAAAAAAATATTGTTTTTTGATTTAAATTAATATCCAAATCTTTTTTAAGTGCATTAATATGTTGTTTAGAAATATAATTTTTAAATAAAAAACCAATTTCATTAAAATCATTATAGTCAATTAATGTATCAAGATATTTTTTTGATGTTCTATCAGAATATAGTTCATCGAATTGAAGATATGACCAGTCTGAGCTAGTTGGTTTATCTCTATAATAAAAATTTGATAATTGTTCAGTGAAATGAGGATATATAAAAGAAGATTTTACCTTGAATATTTTATGTAAATAATTTGCAGTCACTCCATGATCTATAGTTAAGGTTATGTTGTTTTTTGTTGTAAATATATTATAAAAAATTGTCCAAAATAAATAATTTTCATATGATTTAGTAATTGATGAACTGAAAATATTTAGTTTTAAAAGTAATTTAAGATATTCAAACTTATAAATTAAGTTTTTAAGATAAATTATTCTAAAAAATTTCTTAAATTTTATTTTATTCACAAGATCACCAAAATAAATTACACTTTTAAAATCCTTAAATTTTTTAATTTCATTTTTTAGATTTTTATTCATCCTAGTTTCATTATAAAAAATAATATCATTATTATTAATATTTTTAATCTCTGTTAATAAACTTGGACTATAAGGATAATCATTAAATTTTAATCCACTATCAATCCTAACCGCTGCAGAGTAAAATTCTGTAATATTTTTTTTGGTTTTTAGTGTTGCAAATAAAATAGTTTCTAAGAATAAAAAAATCTTGAAAAAATTAAAAACTTTAAAAATATTTTTTTTAACCAAAAAAATTATTTTATCTTTAAAAGTAAATTTTAAATTACGTTTAATATTAATATATTCAGTGACTATTTTTAAAAATTCGTGATCTATATTAGGATTATAAATATATATTTCTCTCAAGTTCATTTTTTTTACAGCTATATTTGCTAAAAAAAGATCTTGAAGTATTAAAGAAGTTTTTAACAACACTTCTTTTTTGATAATTCTTTCTAAAAATTGCTGACCAAAATTTATATTAAAAAATTTTGAAGATAATTTATTAGAATTATTTTCATAATATTTTTCTGCTATTTTTGATGAAATATTATCAATAAATCTATATCTTCCAGCATCAAAATTAATGTCGTCAAGAACATAACAATTTTTTTTATTTACTTTAAATTTTTCAAATGAATATTCTAACATAACCAAATTTTTGTTTTTCAAACTTTTTGGCAATGTGTTAACTTGCGGGCTTACAAAGTATGTTTTTTCTAATTTCAATTTAATTTTAAAAATATGTTATTTTTTTTTAATCATTAAATTTTCTACTTGTTCAAATATAAAGTGACCTAAAAATATTTGAATTTCTTGGATTCTGGCAGTATTTTTAGAAGGAACCAGTATTTCTAAATCAGATTTTTTTTTCATTTTACCTCCTCCTTTTCCTAATAAACTAATAATTTTAATTTTTTTTCTTTTTGCCTCCTTGATTGCATTAATTAGGTTTTGTGAGTTACCAGACGTTGATATGCAAATTAATACATCGTTTTCTTTTCCTAATGCACTTAGAGGTCTTGAAAATATGTTTGCAAATTTATAATCATTTCCACATGCTGTTAACGTTGAAGTATCTAAGGATAGTGAAATAACAGGCCAAGACTCTCGATTCACATTTGGACGTAATCTAATTAAAAATTCAGCAGCTAAATGTTGCGCATCTGCTGCAGATCCACCATTTCCACAAATCATTATTTTATTACCCTCTTGCAATGTGAGATAAAGCAGTTCAATACATTTTTTGATTTTATTTTTCTCTTTATAAATTTTTTTTTTAAGTTCAATTGAGTCTTTCAAACATTTTTTTAAGTCTTGAATCATAATGCAGTTCTGCCCCCATCTACAATTAAGGATGCTCCATTCATATAAGAAGAAGCATCAGATATTAAAAATATTATTGCTTCCTCATATTCATTTTGATTAGCCAATCTACCCATTGGAATAACTCTTTTAATTTTTTTTAAAAATTCTTTTGGTTGATTATTGAATATACCTCCAGGGGCCAAAAGATTGCATCTTACGTTTTTATTTGCCCAATACGTAGCTGTATATTTTGTAAGTCCAAGAATTCCATGTTTTATTATTGAATATGAAACAGGTTTTACATCTGATAATTTTCTTTTATTTTTTTCAAGCTTGTAAAGATTTTGATCTGGAGAAATAAAGGATAGATCTGATCCAATATTTAAGATAACACCCTTTTTTTTCTTAGACATTTCATTTCCAAAAATTTTAGTACAAATAACAGCTCCAATAAGACCTACATTTATTTCATTTTTTAAATTTTCAACACTAAAATTTTCAAGTCTATTTAAACCTTTATTTTCTTTCTTTGGTTTAAAATCTATTGCAGCATTATTAATTAAAATATCTGGGATCATTTTACTTTTTTCCAATTTTTTTTTTAAATTAATTACATCGTTTTCGCTTGTAATATCGCAGATATATTTAAAAATTTTTTTTTTAAATTTTTTTTCTAATTTTTTCACATTTTTATTAAGTTTATTTGGATCGATATCTATTAGTACTAATTTACCAGAATTTTTTAAGACTGAATTAGCGTGTTGAATTGCTAATAATCCACCGCCACCTGTAACAAGAACAACTTTTTTATTTAAAGAAAATTTATTCATATATATAAACGAAATATTTAAGTAATATAAGTACAGATATAGAAAAAGTACATCAAAATTTTTTGAAATACTTTAACTTATATTTAAAAAACAAATTGGGAAATATTAATTTAATACATTATCTTAATCGATTATAAAAATATTATGAAAAAAAAAAATCTTTCTTCTAACTACTGGTAGATCTGATTATGGAATGTTAAAAAAATTAGCTCTAGACATAGTAAAAGAAAAAAACTTTAGTCTAAAAATTATAGTAACTGGCGCGCATTTATCCAAAGAACATGGATATACAGTGAAAGAAATAATCAAAGATAATTTTAAAAATATAATTAAAGTTAATTCTAACTTAAAAGATAGTTCAAAAAATCATACCACAATTTCTATCTCAAATAGTATAAAAGAATTTCATAAAATTTTTTTAAAACATAATCCCAATATTGCAATAGTATTAGGAGATAGATACGAAACTTTTGCTTTTAGCATTGCAGCAAATACATTTGGAGTTCCGATTGCTCATCTTAATGGAGGCGAGGTAACTTCTGGTGCTCAAGATGATGTCTTTCGACATTGTATTACAAAAATGTCAGATTTACATTTTGTAGCAAATAAAATTTATGCGAAAAGAGTCAAACAGCTTGGAGAAGATCCAAGTAGAATATTTAATGTTGGTGGTTTAAGTATTGATAAAATATCAACAAAAAATTTCTATAAAAAAAAATATTTAGAAAAAAAACTTAAAATTAAGTTTTTAAAAAAAAATCTACTAATAACTTATCACCCTGAAACTTTAAATAATAAAAAAAATAATAAAAATTTAGATATATTATTAAAATGTCTTGATAAATTAAATGATACTTATTTAATTTTTACTATTCCTAATGCAGATTATGGTAATCAAAAAATTATAAAAAAAATTAAAAATTTTGTTTCCAGAAAGAAGAATGCAAAAGTTTTTGACTCTCTTGGACACATTACATATTACTCTGTAATTAAACAAGTCGATGGAATGGTTGGAAATTCATCAAGTGGGCTTTCAGAAGCTCCATTTTTGAAAAAAGGGACTTTGAATTTAGGAAATAGACAAGAAGGAAGAATTCAAGCTAAAAGTGTAATTAATTGTCAGTTTAAAAGCTCTGAAATTAATAAAGGTCTAAAAAAATTATACAGTAAAAAATTTATTGATTTAGCAAAGAAAGCACAAAGTCCCTATGGAAAAAATGGAGTATCAAAAAAAATTATTAGCATTCTAAAAATGATCAATTTAAAGAATATAAAGTATAAGAAATTTTATGATTTGAGTTAGAATTTTCTCTTAACAAAGTATTTATTTTTTTATTTTTTTCAAAAATTTTTTATCACCAATATCACCCCAGTTTTCATAAATAGGAAATATCCCCACCTTATAGTTGCTTGATAATAATTTTTTAATTAAATCCGTCATAGATATAAAAACATTTTTTTTGATTTTTTTGTAAATCTTGGGATTAATAACATATATACCCGCATTCACTTTAAAAGTTAGTTGAGGCTTTTCCTCTAAACTTGTTATCTTGTTATTTCTTACTTTTATCGAACCAAAAGGAAGTTGTTGATTATAATTTATTGATGCTACAGTCAGATCAAATTTATTTTTTTTATGATATTCCAAAAGTAAATTTGGATTTAATTTTGTCAGGATATCACCGTTAATTACAATAATTGGTTTATTCTCATTTTTTGGAAGCAAACCTAACGATCCTGCAGTTCCCAAAGGTTTTTTCTCTTTTAAATATTTAATTTTTACTCTAAATTTATTTCCATCTTTAAAATAATCTAAAATTTTTTTTGGTTTATAAAAAGTAGAAATATAGAATTTACCAAAACCACTTTCTCTAAAATTATTTATAATTGCTTCTAAAATTGGCTTACCATTTAGTCTTATCATAGGTTTAGGTGTGCTTAGTGTTAGAGGTCTTAACCTCATTCCAAATCCACCAGCCATTATGACTACAGTATTATCTTTAACTTTATTTAATTTAATTTCATCTAAATTTTTTATAGAAATAATTTTTTTTTTCTTATCAAGAATAGGTATTAATAGAAAATTATTGTTTTTTAATTTTTTATAATTAATTATTTTGTCTTGAGATTTTAAGAAAAAGAAATTTTTTCTCATTATCTGAGATATTTTAACACTGAAAGTTTTAAATTTTAGAATTCCTCTCCTAATATCACCATCACTTATTGTGCCAACTAATTTATTGCCATGTTCAACCACAAATAAATTTTTAATTTTGACTTTTGACATTCTTTTAATGCATTGTGACAAACTATAATTTAATGGAATAATATTTTGTTTTATATTTTGCATTATTAAATACTCCAACCGCCATCTATAACTAAATTATGACCTGTAATATATTTTGATGATTGTGATGATAAAAAAATGATACCATTCATCACATCTTCATCCGATGCCATTTTTTTTAATAAAGTGTAATTTTTGTATGAATTAATAAATTTATTTGGCTGCTTTCTTTTTATCCCACCTGGGGATACACAATTTACCCTAACTCTTGGAGAAAGATATGCTGCCATCCATCTTGTTAGTTGAATAACTCCTCCTTTAGAAACAGAATAGCCAACTGGATTGGACAGCTTGGTATTTTTATAGATTTGAAATTTCGGTGCAGTGAAACCATAGATAGAGGATAAGTTAATAATGGATGGTTCTTTAGAATTTAAAATATTTTTTTTTAAACCCTCTGTAATCTCGATAATTGATAGTAAATTTACATCTATTTCCTTAATTAAATTTCCATATTTATTTCCAGAAATTTTTTTATCTTTTTTTAACTGATCGCCTGTTAAAGCGGCATTGTTTACAATAATATCTATTTTTTTAAATTTTTTTTTAATTGAATAGATTAAATTTAACTTATCTTTCTTTACACTCAAGTCGCAAGGAATAAAAACAGTATTTCTATTAAATTTTTTTATAATTTTATTAATTTTATTCTTATCTCGAACATTGTCAGTTAAAATTAAATTTGAGCCAAAATTATTATAAAAAGTAGCAAGCTTTAAACCAATAGATCCTAAAGCACCTGTGATAATTATATTTTTTTTTTTTAAAATTATAATTTCTTTCTAAATATTTATTTATATTCATTTTTTATTAAAAATTATTCTTTATTTTTTTTTTAAAAAAAAGAAGAATTTTTCTCGTTGTTTCTTTAACTTTTTTCCACCAATAACTTAAAAAACCTAGGGCAAAAGCTAAGAATGCGACTATTGCTTGAATTATAATACTTCCTGTCCCTGGATCGAGATAAGCAAAAGCATCAGTGCAAATCAGGAAGCTAATTAAAATAATCTGTCCAATAAAAATTTTATTCGTAAAGGTAATTCTCATAGTCACCATTTCGCTTATAAATTTTATAAATCATTTCTGGAGAAAATAAAGTTTTAGTTCCAGCATAGCAAGCTATTATGCTATTCACCATCTTTGAATTCGTCATAAATTTATCAAGCTTTAAATCATTAGTATTTTCTAAACAAAATTCAGAATTATCATAAATCCCTCCAAAAACAGGAAAAGTATCCATAAATACATAATCATCTTTATTTTTATAATTATTCTTTATTCTTTGATTTAATTTCTGATCAGAAGAAAATCTCCACGTCATCAGATTGTGATCGCCAAATATTATCACAACACTATTAGGGTCATAAATTTTTACTCTTTCAAAGATTTTTTCAATTAAAAAAACCGCTTCTTTAATTCCTTCTTCAAATGTGGAGATATAGTTCCTATCACTACTATCAGGATGATCATAAGGTATCATATGAAACCATTTAAGCGTTGGTTCAGATCCAGAATAAATTTGATTGACTGCAAATTCATGAAAGTCTTCAAAAGTAACTTTTTTTTCAATGTTATAATCTATATTATCTTTACCATATTTAAATTTACAAAAATTGTATAATTGAAAATACCAATCAGACAACTTGTTGGCTTTTCCGTAACAAAAAGAAAATCTCGGTTCAAAATAATTAAGACTATTCTCTGTATAATACTCGTCAACTGATGGACCATTTTTACCAAATGTTGGATATTTAAATCCTGTGATAATTTTATAACCATTTTTTTTAAATACATTAAACAACGGTGAAGGATGTTTGCCTGTAAAATAATTTTGTTTATATAATTTTCTATCTCTCCATTCTTGAGGATTCAAATATAAAATTGAATTAATCGACTCTTTTGTTGGAAAAGAGTCTGAAAAATTATTTTTAAAAATCTTAAATTTTTTAACTTGATTTAAATTTTTTAAATTTGTTTTGATACCCAAATGTTTATTGATAATTATTTCGGGTATTAAACTTTCAAAAGAATAAATATATAAATTTCTTTTATCTTTAATTTCTAACTTTTTAACGCTTATTCTTGAATCTAAATGAAAAGATTGAAGTTCAAAAAAATAAATAATATTTAAGGCCAAATATAAAAAACAAAGTATCTGCAATATTTTAATTTTTTTAATTATAAATATATTGATTAGATAAATGATTAAAAAACTGAGGAAAAAATACATTAATTTTAATTCTTTTACAGAGTTTGCAAAAAAAGACGAGGTTGACAAAATAGCAGTATAGAAATTGAAAAAAATTAAAAAGGAAAAAAAAATCGTTTTTAAAAAATTTGGTAGTTTTTTATTTATTAAAACAATAATAATAAAAATTAGTTGTAAGAAAATAATGAAGTATGAATATATATAAAAATTTATAATTTGATTATTAAAATTTTCTTGAATTAAAGTGCTTTTTAAAGAAATTATAAATGAACTTGAGGCAAGAAAAAAAAGAGAAACTAAATAAATAGTATTGGGTTTTGAAATAAAATTCTTAGTCATTGTTATTAATACCCTTCAATACATCTTTTATTTCTAATGCGATTAATTTTGATATATTTTTTTCGTAATTAAAAAATTTCTCTCTTGCAAAATTAGATAATTCAATTTTATTGAGGTCATTTTTTGAATGAATATTTTCAAAATTACGAAAAAATTCTTTTAAATTCAAAGTATAGCAAAAATTTTTTTTAAATTCCTCTTCAAGATAGTTTATTTCTAGTTGATTGCTATGTTTAAATGACTCTTGTTTAATATATATTGACGGTCTTTTGCAAGAAAAGGTGAATTCAAGAGCAGCCCCAGAAAAATCTGTTACTAATATTGAAGATGAATTAAAAGCGTTGATTGTGCTTATTTCTTCATCAAATTTAAAATTTTTAGACAAATATTTTTTTTTTAATAAGTTTAAAAAATCTTTAGATCTTTTTAAATGTTCTGGATGTGGTCTGAAGATAACTTTATAATTTTTAATAAGTAAATATTCTATTACTTCATCAAAACTTTCATTAATATAATTTTTGTAGTGTTTACTCCAACTTGGCGCAATTAAAACAGTATTCATCTCATAATTATTTGAAATATTTTTATTTAAATAATCAAAATACAAATAACCTGCGTTAATTATTTTTTTTGTGAATTTATTTTTATCATTAATTTTTATCAAATCATTATGATAACTGCTTGGTGATAAAATAATATCATAATTATGAAAAGCTGTTGAAGTATATCCACCTACAATTCCATGGAAGAGATATATATATTTTTTCACATTTTTTGATCTTTTAATTTCATGATAACCTAGATCAGTAAGTGTCATTATTGTGATTTTACAATTTAAACTTTGTAAAATTAAAGCTCTTAAAAAATTATCACCTATATAAAAAGATTTAATTTTACTCGAATCAATATGATCATTTATATCTGAGCTCAAGTAGGCAATTTTTATATCAAGCCTTGATAATTCAATAACTAGGTCTTTAAAGAGTGGCTGGTATCTTTTATTTTCTGAAAAAAAAATTATATCAAAATCTGAAAATATAATTTTAATTAAATTCTTTGCTATAAGAAATATTTTATAAAAGACCATTATTATTTTATATTATTTAATAATATAAAATGATATTTATATTTTAAATGCAGAGTAATAATTTTAAAATAGAATTTGAAACTAAAGGCTTTTTTAAAGTTAAAAACTTTGTAGATATAGAAACCATCAAAAACATATTATCAGAAATTAAATTATCAAAAAATGTAGATATTTATTATGATAGAAATGATAAAATTAGAAGAATAGAAAAAATTTATGATAAAGGGAAATTTTTAAAAAAATTAAATAATAATTTTATTTCATTCATAGAAAAATACTTGGAAAAAAAAGTTATAATATTTAAAGATAAATTTAATGCTAAGCCTCCTGGAGGTGAAGGTTTTAGCGCACATTATGACGGGATATTTAAATTTTTAGATGTAAATGGTAAAGAAAAAAATGGATGGTACCATTATGGAGATTTTTTTATAAATGTTTTACTAGCTCTTGACAATTGTACTGAAAAAAATGGAACTATTGAGATTGCAAATTCTCACTTAGGAGATTTTGACAGTTTATTAAAAAATACTCCTAAAGATGGAACTCCTAATCTTTTAAAAGATATAGAGAAAAAAAATAAGTTTAAAAAAATAAATTTAAATATGGGTGATTTAGTTGTATTTAAAAATACTTGTCCACACCGCTCTGACAAAAATAACTCAAATACAGAAAGACGAATTTTGTATTACACATACTCAAATTTTGAAAATGGGTTCCAGTATAACAATTATTTTGATGATAAAAAAAACAGCAAAAATAATACTGTAAAGTCTTTGACAGGAACATTATAGACTAAAGAAGAGATTTTATAAATTTTATTGACAAGTCATTTGAGTTTTCATGAAACATATCATAATAGCGTTTTTTTTCGATTAAGTTATTTCTTTCAAATTGTTTTCTATAAACATTCTTTTTTTTTAAATATAGAAGAATAAACTTTTTCAAAGTTTCGTAGTCATTTATTAATGGTCCTGTTAAATTTTCTTTATAATCGTTAAGAAATCCGCTTTCCTTTTTATATTTTTTTAGATCTGGAAAAACGTTTATTTGTGGTAAACCCAAAAACAAACTTTCGATTGATGTAGAAGAACAATCATTAATTAACAAATCTACTTTTTTTAAATATTTTGTGACGTCAAATAAAGGGTTTTCATATGTATTTATAAAAAAAATATTTTTGTTATCCTCGATATTATCTTTTTTATATTCATAATTATTTGAATGCCTAGAATAAACAAAAACAAGATTGTTTGATTTTAAAAAAATTTTGAAATCCTCTAAATTAAATTTTTTTATATTTAATATTGGCAAGGAATATTCATATGGTCTCCAAGTTGGAGTGTAGAAGATTAATTTTTTTTTTTTATTATTATTTTTATATTTTACTTTAAGTTCCTCAAATTTTGGAAACCCTAACTTAACAATTTTGTCATCGGGCAAATTAAATTGATTTTTAGCAACTTTTTTTATTATATATTTTGATGGAAAATTAACATAATCAAACTTCTGAAAATAAAGATTCTTTTTTTTAGATCCTATAAAATTATGAATTACCATTTTATTTGCTGCACCGTGGCTAATGTGTATTTTTTTACAAGATTTAGGTATTAAATTAAGGAGATTGTAATAATTTGATCCACCGTCAACAATCACTTTAGCCTTTAGAGTTATTAAAATTAATTTAATTGGATTGCTGAAAGATATAAATTTATAGCCTCTTTTTTTTAAATATTCTTTGATTTTATCATTTTGACAAAACCAATAAACATTAAGTTTTTTTTTTGATAGAAATTCAAATAGATATCTTGGATTATTACTATAATTATGTGGGTTTGTTCCCTGAATAATTATTTTATCTTTTTTAAATGGAATTATTTTTAATGGACTTAATAATAAACTAAAAATAAACTTTATTAATTGTTTGACAAAACTCATTAAAAATCTTTTGTTAAAATATTTTTAATGTCAGTCATATCTAGGGATATTGGATTATTCTTAAGTCTTAATATGTTTATTTGATCAAGAATCTTATCTAAATTAGAATTGATATCGATATTCAATTTGTTGAAAGAGTCCTCTAGGTTCGCTTGTTTTTTCATAAATTTAATTTTATGATAAAGTTCATTTATATCTTTAACATTAAAAGTTTGAAAAATTATTTTAAATCTGTTTTTTAAATTAAAATTAGATTGTGAATATTGAATTTGTCGATAATTAAATAATAAAAATTTTTCAAAAGTAAGTGACACAGCG
>MDTG01005319.1_pt1 | contig 25358 bp, 24 predicted proteins | sample 811421 | NCBI WGS metagenome assembly MDTG01 (sample SAMN05326645, study PRJNA326480) | marine metagenome | isolation source: seawater | place: Pacific Ocean: South East | collected 2011 | reverse complement strand
TGATTTTACAATCTTAATTTAAGCCACGTTTTATTAGGTTTTTTGATATTTCCAAACACTCTTTATCGATTTTTCCATTAATTAATTCTGATCTAAATCTTCTTTGAAAAGCTTTAATTACAAATTTTGAGTTTTTAAATTTTTTTTCGAGACAGTAACCGATTTTTTTAAGATAAAAATAAAAAAATTTCTTTTCTTTTACAGAAGCCTCAACATTTCTATTTTTAAAATTTGTAGGTAATTTATACCAAATACCTATTTTTTGCTTTGCCAAGTATTTCCAAGGGAATTTCTCTCCAGGATCTTTTTTTCTATTTGGTGAAATATCAGAATGCCCTAAAAAATTTTTACTTTTAATATGATATTTTTTTTTTAGGATTTTTATTAAAAATGACAGGCTTTGGATTTGTTTATTTGAAAACCTCTCGTATTTGCCAGAGTGACCAGAATTTTGCATTTCAATACCAATTGATTTATCATTTAAATTTTTAAAATTTTTCCAACATGAAACGCCTGCATGCCAAGCAATAAATTTATCAGGCACCATATTAATAATTTCTCCATTTCTTTTAATAAAGTAGTGACAACTTACCTTTGAACTTTTACTAGTTAATCTCTGTAATGCCTTTTTTTCAGATTTCATTCCAGTATAGTGAAAAATAAGATAAGTAATCTTTTTAAGATTTCTGGGATTTTTATCAAAATTTATTGAATAAATAGCTTTAAAATTTTTCATTTTACCATATTTCTAAGGGTTTTATTTACAAATTTCTGATTTACTTTGTAACAAGATATATTATACAGATTTTAAATGAATAGAATATTTAGAACATTTTTTGCAATATTGATAATTCAATTGCTGGTTGTAAGTAAGGCACACAGTAATGAGGGTGAAGTTAAGGATTGTTTCGAAAAACTAAACAGAGCAACGTTTGCCTTAAATATGGGTTTAGATAAAGTAATTTTTAAACCTATATCAAAAGGATACAGAAAACTGCCGTCAGCTTTAAGAACTGGAACTGGTAATGCTTTAAGTAATTTATCAAATTTAATCACAATCCCTAATAACATATTACAAGGTGATTTTGGATCTGCTGCAAATAATAGTGCTAGACTTTTGATAAATACAACACTTGGCATCGCTGGTATTTTTGATCCAGCTAATTCGTTTGGATTTGAAAAAAGGGAAAAAGAAGATTTCGGACAATCACTTGGGGTCATGGGTGTTGGGGAAGGTTGTTACTTAGTTTTACCAGTGCTAGGTCCATCTACTGTAAGAGATACCATAGGATCTTTCATTTCGATGAATGGTGGAGACATTTGGCATAATATCACTGTCAGAGATGATGAGGAGTATGTAAAGGAGTTTAAAGAGTCTGACTATTGGGTTTCTAGAGTTACATCAGGAGTAGATTTTAGAGCTAAAAATTTAGAGGCATTTGATGCAATGGAAAAAAATTCAGTTGACTTATATGCAACAGTGAGAAGTTTGTACCTACAAGATAGAAAGAAAAAAATTAAAAATTCAAATGATAAAACTGAAGCCATGGAAGATGGTGATTGGGATACTCTAGAAAATCAATAAAAATTTTTTAAGAATGAATATTTTAAAAAATATTTTTTTTACATTAATAATTCTTTTAATATTTATAAATAATTCTTGGTCAAGAAGTGCCTCAGAATTTATCAATTCATTGTCAATCGAAGCATCAAATATTTTGTCAAGTAAACTCTCGGAGGATGAAAAAATTACCAGGTTAAAAGAAATTGGGGAACAGTCAGTTGATATAAGAGGAGTCGGTTTATATACTTTAGGTAAATACAGAAAAACTTTAAGTGATAGTCAAAAAAAACAGTATGAGGAACTTTTCAAGAATTATTTTTTAAAAAGTTTTTCAGGTCGTTTGGTGGGGTATACTGATGCAAAAATAACGGTATTATCTGAAGAGATTAAAAATGAGAAATATACAATTGTCTATTCAAAGTTAATTGGAACTTCAGATAGACCAGAGGTCAAAATTGATTGGAGAGTATATACAAAAGATCCTGAAAACCCTTTAATCAGAGACTTAATTATCGAGGGATTAAGTTTAGCTCGTACACAAAAAGAGGAATTCAATTCTATTATTGCCAACAACAATGGAGATGTTGAGGCTTTATTTCAAAACTTAACCAAATTTTTAGAAAATTAGTTAGAAAAGTTTTATTTTAAACCACTAATTTTTTGGTGGGCCCGCCAGGACTCGAACCTGGGACCAATACATTATGAGTGTACTGCTCTAACCAACTGAGCTACAGGCCCAAAAATAATTGTTAAAATCAATATCACACACTTGATAAAGGATTTTTTAAATTTTTAAAAGAAGTTTTTTAATTTTATGGTGGGCCGTGTTGGTTACGCTCCAACTACCCCTGCAATGTCAATGCAGTACTCTTCTATTGAGCTAACGGCCCAAAAATAATTAAGATCTTTTAATCATTTTTTTTGAAAAAATATTTGTTTCTTTATTTAAAGCATATATTAATGAAAAATTAATCATAAATAAAGTCAAATTAAAATCGTTAAAAAATGATCCACTTGGTAACAATGGAATGAAATTTATCAAAATAAAAATGAAAGCACCAATTTGAGGATAATTTTGGGACTTTATTATTTGCTTTAATATCCTAAATAGGAGATAAAAGATTATTGATAGAATAATTGCTGTTCCAAAAATTCCATGTTCTGAGAGCAATTCAATATATATTTGATGGGGATGAGTTAAACAATGGTAGTCTTCATAAATTTTATTTTTTTTTTCATCACATGTTTCTATTCGATAATTCTTATTACCAACACCTAAGATAGGATGATTCTTAAAAACTGATATTCCTGATTTTTGCAATTTGAAGTACAGGCTATTCTCTATGAATTCTTTTCTATTTTCCTCCGACTTAATCTGATTAAAAAACTGGCCAATATATCTCACTTTAAGGTATTCAGAAGAGTAAATTGTTACACTCACAAATATTAAAAACACTAAAGAACAAATTATTTTTACCTTCCATTTCAAAAAATCTGTTATCAAGAAAAATAAGATTGTCCCAAAAAAAGCTTTAATTGTATTTGATCTTTCTCCTGTCATTAAAATACCAATTAAAGCAAACAATATTAAAAATAGAAACAAAACCCTAAAATTACCACCAATTTTTCTAAAACTATTAATAAGAAAACCTGAAACTATAAAGAAAAAGCCCGTTGCAAATGCTCCGGCTATTGGCTCAGTTTTAAAAAAACTTACTACTCTAGGGCCATGTGGTTGGAGAACACCATCAATTTGAATTTTTCCATAACCTAGTAAATTACTTCCTGTGAATTGTTCAATGTAAATATCTATTATCACTAAAAAAAAAATTGAAGACCAAATTTTAAATAAATATTTATTATTACTAAATTTATAAAAAATAAGATTTATAGTCAGAAAAAATAAAATAAATCTTAAAAATCCAGCATTTCTAAAAATTCCAGAAAAAAAATCGATTGAAATTAGTGAATTAAATATCAGGTAAACATAAAGCACAACTAAAGCAATCAAAGCATTTTTGTCATAAAGTTTGATTTCTTTGTTTTTATAGTACTCTTGAAAAAAAATTAAGCATAATAAGACAGTGTTGATTAGTGAAATGCTCGGTCCTAAAATTATTGAAATTGGCATAATCATAAGTAGAAAAATTGGTAAACTTATTTCTTTTAATTTAAATTTGTTGGTCATCTAAAAAACTTACATGTAATTCTTTTTGATTTATGAACTGTATTTTCATTAACTTGTATAATTTCAACATTTCTAAAAACTTCTCAAAATACTGTCTATTTTAGATATACTTTTAAGATAAGTAATATTTTTTATTCTCAACTTTTTTTCTACACCCCAAGATGCATGTAAATAATTCATTTTTGCCGCGGTTGCAGCTTTAAAATCAAAAATTGTATCACCTATAAAAAAACTATCTTTTTTTTTTTACTTTCATCTTTCTGATAATCTTGAGCAATCCCTCTGGGTTTGGTTTTCCCTTTTTTACATCATCAGCTGAAATAATTGTTGAAAAAATTTTGTATCTTTTTAATATCTCAAATGTTCTTCTTTTATCTTTTGATGTAAATACCGCCAAATAATATTTTTTTTTAAGTTTTTTTAAAGAGACTAGTTTTTTTTTATCAATTCTTAATTTTTTTATTTTTTGCAATGAATATTTTGAGTAAAGAGATTTTATTTTATTGTATTCTCCTCTAACTTTTAATTTTATTAAAATTTTTTCAAAGGGTAACCCAATATATCTTTTATATTTTTTGAAAGATATTTTCTGTTTTATATGATTTGAAGTCTTTGAAAGTGCAAACTTCATATTTGGCAATGAGTTTATAAGGACACCATCCAGATCAAAAATAATTAATTTCTCTTTAGATTTCAATTTATATTCTATTGTTAAATATTTTATTTAATTTAAAGTTCATAACATTTAAATCAGCTGACGAAGTTTAATTAATTCTAACTTAAAGATTTTCACTTTAATTTACTAATATACTTTTGGCCTGCTATTTCAATAGAATATTTTTTGAGTTGTTTTTTTGCTAAAAAAGTTTTCTTTAACGCTTCATCATAATGGTTTAATGAATAATTTATTTTTTTCAAAAACTCGTCTGAATTCATTTTATAAATAATTTCACCTCCTTTACCTTTAAGAAGCAAGTCCTCCACACCGCTGGAATTGAAAGCAATTACAGGGATTTCATTATTTAAAGCTTCTATTAATACATTCGGCATGCCTTCATAATAGGAGGTAAGTATAAATAATTTTGATTTCTTATATAAACTATCATTAAACTTTCTCCATGTTAAGAATTTAACCTTTTTTCTAAGTTTAAGTTTACTCACTTTATCTTTTAGTTTTTTTTTATCTGGCCCATCGCCATTTAATATTAGGGTGAAATTTTTATTTTTTTTACTAAACTTATAAAAGATGTCTATTAAAAATGATTGGTTTTTCTGTTTACAATACCTTCCAATATTTAAAAAATATTTTTTTGATTTTTTATTTTTAATCTTATTTAATTTATTCAAGGTTGGATTATTTAAAAGTAAAATTTTATCTTTATTAAAAATAAATTTTTTAATGCAGTCTCTACTTTTTTTTGCATTGGCAATGATTTTATATGATAAATTGTAAGTTAAAAATTTTGTTATAAATATTAAATATGCAAATACTTTATTATCAGCATACTTTGTTGCACCGCATGGATCTTCTGAAACTCTAACAATTGTTTTAAACCTAAAAATAAAACCAATTAATGATGAAAAAAAATTACTTTGCATTGACAAGATTATAGTTTTTTCTTTGTCTAAAATCTTAAATAATTTAATTAATAACATAGCTGCTTTTATACTTGTAATTATTCTATTGTTTACAAATCTAATGTTGACTCCATTTATAATAAAAGTTTTAAGAAATTTAATATTTTTTAGATCACTACCAAGTTTATTTGTAATTAAGTAAATATTAATTTTTTTACTTGAAAAATATTTAATTAAATTAATCAATACTTTAGTTGCACCCCCTCTTTCAAAAGAAGGATAATAAATAACAATGTTTTTCATTTAAATTTAATATCTTTTCTAATCATAATAAAGTTTGATAAGTGAAAAATGTTGTGATTAGGATGTTTGTAATCAACTTTAATTAATCCAGACTCATAAGGTAATAACCTAAATGGGTAATAATTTGGTAATTTGTTACAAATCTTATATATATTCATACCACTAAATAAATAGTGCCAATTCATTTCAAATTGAATAAATTTAGGTCTAAATTTTTTAATAGTTTTCAGGGATCCCATCAAAACCTCATAGTCATAACCTTCTGTGTCAATTTTTATAAAATCAATACCTTTTTTAAACAATTTATCTTTATTGTTGACAAATGTGTCGAGTTTTAAAACTTTTATTTTTTTACCTCTTATATTTTCCTTTTTAATATAACTAAGATATTTTACATTTTTTTGAAAACTGGCTAGTTCAGAACTTGTGTTTTGGAAATATATAGTATTTTGTCCATTTCTATCTGACAATGCAATATTAAAACATTTTATTTTATTAGAAAAGTTTTTTTCAAGTTTTTTTAATTTTGTGAAGCTTTTTCTCATAGGTTCAAAAGCAACAACAAATGAGTTTGTATTTGTAATTATTTCTTTTGAGTAGTCCCCTTTATTTGCTCCTATATCTATCGATGTCTTGATGTCAAATTTATTAATTTTTTTTAGAAAATTTCTTTCTCCCGTTTTTCTAAGACTCCCGAAATTTTTATATCCTAAAGCTCTATGGGATAAATGTAATAGAAAATAGTGAAAATCTACAAATAACTTTCTAGAAAAAATTTTAACATAAAAGTTCAGTATATAGTCTAAGATTTTTTTAATCATTTATTATTTTTAAAAGTTCTCTAAAATGTGAAAAATTTGTAAATTTTTTTACTTCTTTAAAAGCATAAAAAATTTTAGCATTTAATTTATCTTTATTTTTTCTTCTGTCATCCATGAATTCTAAAAATTTTCTTTCAAAACTTTTAAGGTCATAGTTTTTATATAAGTAACCTCTTTGATTATTATTGATGAATTCCTTTGGTCCGTTTTTACAATCACTTGATATTATAGGAGTTTTTGAGGCAGCAGCTTCTATTAAAACAAAACCTGGGTCTTCCCATTTTGATGTTAGCAAAAAACAAATTGACTTTTCAAAGTATTTAAAAACATTTTCTTTTTGCCCCAAAAAATAAACATCATTCTCTAAATTAAGTTTTTTAACATAAAGTTTTAAGAGTTTATCTAGTTCACCTTCTCCTAGAATCAAAAGTTTCAAATTAGAATGTTTTTTTTTAATTAAAGAAAATCCATCGATTAAAAATTTTTGATTTTTTTGTTTGGTCAGTCTTCCAACATTCATTACGAATTCTTTTTTTTCAAAAATTTCCTCAATTTTTTCCTTTTTTTTCAAATTGATCTTTGAAATATTAATAATTGGATCCCTTACTAAAAAAATAATATTTTTAGGAAATATACAATTTTTGATTAACATTTCTTTAGTATCTTCAGTTGGTGTAGAAACACGATAAAGCTTACTACTACAAAGTCTCCACAATGACTTTCTTAAAAAATTTAACCTAGGAAGGCCTGAAATTCTCAAAATAAATTTACATTTAAAGTTAAAAAATAATATTATTAACAAAGGTACTGAGGTAATTAAATGTAATATTATATAATCATTTTCTTTTTTTGATTTAAAGAATTTATATAATTTTAAAAAAGTCACAAAAGATATTAGTAGATAGGAAAATCTACTTTTTATGTAACTATATCTTGGTAGTTTATTGTAAAAAGTATTACTTTTTTTAAATGAAATTAATTCAATACCATTTTCTTTTATTTTTTTTTCGAAATCACACCATTCGCCCACAGCATTGATTATATAAGGTTGAATATTTTTTGAATATCTTTTTATACCTTTTGCTGAATTAATTACAGCTTTTACTGTCGCAACATTTGATAAAAAAGGTGCCCAATAATAAAAATTCATTTTAGCAAAAATTTATTTTAACATAATTTTTTAATGTAAATCGTATATTGACGAAAAATACGACTATAATGTGTTGATAACCGAAAAAATTTAGACTGAATATGGTATGCTTAAGAACTGATAAACAATTCTCACATTTTTTTACAGGATGGTTTGATTTTAAATAATCAGTATAGTAATAACTTCTAGTGAGTGAAAACTACGATATCTTTTTAGTGAAAAAAAATAAAAAAAAAAATCTTATTTTCTTACTTCCAAATTTCTCATACGGAGGTGCTGGGCTTTCAATTCTTAAATTATGTAGAAACATATCTTATAAAAATTTTAATATATACATAATCTCTCTTGGAAAAAACTATTACAAGAAGGAGTTTAAAGATTTGAATCTTGAGGTTATCGAACTTAATAAAAAAAGTTTAATTTTTTCTTTAAAAATTATTAAAAAAATCATTCAACGAATTATAAAAAGAAATGATAAAAAAACTTTTCTAATATCAAATATTAATTACGCAAATGCACTTTCATGCTTTTTTTTTAGACATATTTATAAATTAAAGATTATAACTATTGAGAGAACACCTATACAAGAGCTAAATTACTACTCATCTTATTCAAAACTCTTTAAAAATTTTATAATTAAAATTTTAATAAAACTTTATTATAAATATGCTTTAATACGAATTGGGAACTCCAATCCAGTATCAAGAGATTTAGAGAAATTTTGTAATTGCAAGGTGAAAACCATCATTCCATATTTTAAAATAGGCAAAAAAAACTTTAAAAAATTTGACAAACATCAAATAAATTTAACTTGGATTGGAAGAATATCTCCAGAAAAAAATATAGATGATCTTTTAAAAGCTATCAAGCATTTGAAGAAAATGAACTTTAATTTAAATATTGTTTCGGATAAGAAAGTTAATTTAAGAAATTTTAATATAAACAAAAAAATAGGTAAAAAAATCAATACCTTAAAATTTGGCAGCCTAGACCTGACCAAGATTTACAAAAAAACTGACATACTCATATCTACTTCACTCTATGAGGGTTTTCCAAACGTCATTGCAGAGGCAATTAACTATAACTGTCTTATAATCTCTGCAAAAAATTTCGGTGGTGTAAGACAATTAATTGGAAACGAGGACAGAGGTCTTTACTATATTTCAAAAGATCCACACGATTTATATAAAAAAATAGTATATTCAATTAAAAACAAGAATTTAGTCAAAAAGAAAATATACAAATCAAAAAGAAATCTTGTGAAACTATCAAGGTTGAATAAAAATATTTATAAAGATTTATTTAATAAACTTTAAAAAATATGGGAAAAAGAAATCAAAAATTATTATTTTCTATAATTACTGTATCTTTTAACCAGCCAAAAATAGTTAATAATTTTAAATCCTTAAAAAATCAAACATATAAAAATTTTGAACATATTGTTATTGATGGAGGCTCTACAGACAAAACAATAGATATTATTAAAAAAAATTCAAAACATATTACTTTTTGGCATTCAAAAAAAGATAAAGGAATTTATGATGCTATGAATATTGGAATAAAGAAATCAAAAGGACAAATAATAGGTATTCTCAATGCAGATGATATTTATTACAAAAATGCTTTAAAAATTGCGAAAAAATACTTTGAAACTAAAAACATAGATTTTTTATTTGGAACGGTAAGAAAAGAAAGGGTTTTGCAAGGATTCTGGCCAAATAAAATTAAGTGGAAATTCAACATATATCCTTCTCATTCTGGTGGTTTTTTTATAACTAGAAAAGCTCAGAAAAAAATTGGATATTACAATTTAAAATTTAAATATTCCTCAGATAGAGATTTAATATTTAGAATGATAGTTAAATTTAAATTAAAAGGTGTTTGTACAAAAAAGAATGAGATTATATCCAAATTTGATACGAAGGGCATTTCAAGTAAAATTGGCTTTTTTGAAAGATTATTTGAAGAAACGCGTATAAGATTGAACAACAACCAAAATATCTTCTTTGTTTTTTTATTGGTGATAGCCCAAATAATTAACAAATTTTGCAATTTGATAATAAAAAAATGAAAATAGCAATTATACCAGGGGTTTTTTTTCCACAGCCAGGCGGTGCTCAGGTACAAACCCATAATTTAGCGAATAAATTAGTACAAATGGGTCATAAGGTAGATGTTTTGCTATTAAACAAAACAAATATAAAAAACAATCTTTACACTACTTTAGTAATAAACAAGTTTATCTTAAGTTTTTTTTTTTATTTGAATGAAGTTTTTAAAATTAACTTTTCTTTTTACTTAAAACTATATTTTAAAAAAATTATAGAAAAAAATAATTATGATGTTTTCCACTTTCAACTTCTAAATTTTAAAACATTATATATTTTAGAATTATTAAAAGATTTAGGTCAAAAAGTAGTTGTTACTTTTCATGGTGTTGATATTCAAATTGATAATAATATAAAATATGGTTATAGATTAAATAAATCATATGAAAAAAGACTTTTAAACGTTCTGACTAAAACAGATAAGTTTATATCAATTTCGGAAAATATTAAAAATGATCTTTTAAACTTAGGTATAAATCAAAATAAAATTATGATGATACCAAATGCAATCGAAAAGGAAAAATTTCTGCAATTGGAAGAAACTAAAAAGAGCATAAACAAAAAAATTTTTTTGATAACAGTAGCAAGATTTGCAAAAGAAAAAAAAGGATTTGATTTAATACCTAAAATAACGAAATTATTAATTGAGAGGAAAATAGACTTTCAATGGACCATAGTAGGTTATAATTCGAAAAGTATCAGAACAATTAAAGAAATGAATAATTTTGATGAGCACTTTAAGTATTTCGACAATATTGAAAATTTAGACGAAAAATTTTTTCCACACAATAACTTGATTAAAATTTATAAGGATAATCATCTATATCTTAATTTATCTAGAATAGAGTCATTTGGAGTAACAATTATTGAAGCGCTTGCATCCGGTTTACCTGTTATAACATTCGATACCAAAGGCGGTAATGAACTTATTAAAAATAATTTTAATGGAATTGTTGTAAAAAACTTGTCCCCTGAGCTTTTTGTTGATGCAATTGATGAATACATTAAAAATACAAATTTATATGAAAAACATAGAGAAAAAACTATTTCCTCTATAGAGAGATATGACCTTAATTCAGTAGCTTTAAAAACAATTGAAAGCTATAAAGTTGTCTCGTGAATTTTTTTAAGTTTTGAGGAAGTTAAACTCGGCCGATAATCTACAGAAATTGAGTAAAAATTCTTATTATTTTTAATAAAATCATAAATAAGTGTAGAGGTTTGAGAAATTAACACTTTTGAAAAAAAAATACTATTAATATTTTCAACTTTTCTCATAAAATAATTTTGATTAAAATCAATTTTTATTTTTGGATGAAACTTAAAATAAAAAATTTCATTCTTGCTTTTATTTTTCCTATTTCTCACAAGATTATATATGTCTTTAGCGTCATGAGTTCCTGTAAAAATTAAAATTTTGTTAATTTTTGAATTTGTTTTGCTACTCTTTAAAATATTGGGGAAATTTAATTTTTTTTCTTTTTCTTTATAAGAAATATTATTTCTTTTTAATAAATTTTTATAATCCTTAGCACAAATCTTATTTAATGCTAAAATTTTTTGTGGCAAGTAAGTCTTGTTACTTTTTATTAAATCTAACCACATTATTTTGTCTGAAAATATACCATGTTGATATCCAATTAGATTAATATTTTTAAAATTACTTTTAAATAAATTAGTAAGGAAAAAACCAAAACTATACTCGAACATATAATAATGAAAATTTTTTATATTAGGAAATTCTCTCATAAACCTAATTATTGATTTTTTATAAATTTCAAGCTTAAATCTATTAATAAGACTTATATTAAGATAATTTTTGAAATAGTCAGAAAAATCACAATTTTCTATTTCAAGTTTTCGATTAAAATTATAAAAGTTGTAAATCATATTGTATGGTAAGGACAATATAAGTTTAAATATATCTGAAAAATAAATAAAACTTTCTAAGTTAATAGTATTTTTTTGTCTTAATTTTTTTAATACATTTTTGATATCTCCTAATTTGGTACTTAGATGAGTTTCATCTGTTAGTAAAAAATTTATTTTTAGATCCTTATCTTTCTTAAAAAATGTCTCTCTATTTTTAACGTAAAAATTAGGGTATAATGAAAGAAAAAGATTTTTGTAATTGTTTCTGCTTAATTTTTTTTTTTTTGATAACCTTTCTAGTATCAAAATAATTAACGTCTTGATATAGAACTTCAAAATTTTTAGAGACGAAAAATTATATATTTTTTTTGTTTTACCATAATAATTTACGTTATATTTCATCTTCGTAAAAACTTTGTATGTAAAATAATCATCAGTAATAATTTTAACTGGTCTATTTTTTTTAAAGATAAATTTTCTAATTATTAAAATGACAATCAATTTGTTTAAAAATAACTCTTTATCATTTCTTAAGTTAAATACTTCACATTCCTCTAAAAATTTAATTGTACTTGATTTAAGTTTTTTTCTTAAACTTACGATTAATTTTTTTTTGTAAGTTTCATAATATTTGTCTAAATATTTTTTAATAAAAATTTGTTTGGCGTTTACGAGATTTATAGAACCAGAAGATAAGTTTATATAACTGCAATTATTTTCTTTAATTTGCAAATTTTCTTTAAGGTCCAATAATATTAAGTTCTTTAACTCCATTAATTAGAACTCATTAATTTTTTGAAATATTTATAAATTTTATAAAATTTGTCAGGCAAAACTCTTCTAATTATTCGCGGGTCTTCTTTAATTCTATTGAGCATTATTAATTTAATTTTTTTTTGTTCTAAGGCAATAGAATTACTTAAACCTTTTGTCCTTTTTGTGAGCATTGCATGTACATGATCTTGCTGCCAAGAAGTTTTTGAAAAAATTATTTTCCATTTTTTGTCGTAAGGATATTTGTGATATTCTACAGGGTAGCCAGTAGTATCTTTGTAATATCTGTTTATATTTAGGAAATATCCCTTTTCAGTTATTTTCGATTGAATAAGGTCAAAATACTTATTTATTACATGGTAATCCATTTCCATCATTGATCTGGTATTTATAAATAAATCTATTTTTTTAAATGGAAAAGAGTCCCAAGGATTCATTATAAAGATATCATATTTTTTTAAATCCCTTTTTTGAAATTTACCATTATTCAATTTTGAGGAGAAAAAAAATTTTTTTTGGGGAAATATTTTTTTTAAATAAAAAGATGATACAAAGTTAGACTCTGGTAAGTCAATTAAAATTATTTTTTTCGTATTATATAATTTTAAGATTTTTGATACTAGCCCACCATAGCCAGAACCTATATCGCAAATATATTCTATTTTTTTAAAATCTATATTCTTTTCTAAATCGAAAAGATATTTAACAAAAAAAATTTCATGCATATCTACGAAATATTTGCCTTTAAATTTAATGAAATTTTTTACATTGCCAATATTTTTTTTGAGTAGAGTCTTCTCTAAAAACTTGTCACCGCAAACCTTTTTTAATAACTCAAAATTATTTAAAAATTGTTTTTTACTGTAAAACTGATCATCTAATCCAAAAGAAAGATTATTGTTCCTAAAATTAGCTAAATTTTTTGTTTTGAAAAGACTCTTTTTTCTATTAATTTGAAATTGCCAATGGTTACTTTTGTATTTTTCGTTATAATTTTTTAAACTGTATTTTAAATTTTCCTCAATTTTTTTAAATTCCTTATTGTTCATTTTTTTAATAACTACTTGTTATTTTTATGTCGTTTGAGTTTTCCGCCCCCTTCACTTCTAATTATCATTACATATATTTATCTTTAATCTTATCTTTTTTGAGAAATTTTTTAGCCTTAATAAAATCTTCAATAACATCAACTGAAAAAGAATTAGACTTAATTGGATTAGAGCCCAAAATCATATTATTTTCAATGGCTCTCAATAATTCTACAGACTCAATTTTTTCAAATTTTGATCTTTTAAATTTCGAATATTTAACTAATGATTTGTAATTAAAAACAATTATCGATAAATGTTTACTTAAAACAGTATTTGAATTGTTGAAAGAGTAGGGTGCATCCGCTCTTGTCATCCACATAATCCTATTTTTTTCATTTATTAACAATTTTACAACGTTACCTTTGTTTTTTAAGTTAAACTTGATGTGCGGGACAACGATTTCGAAATTTTTTTTATTATAAAAATTTAAGGTTTTATCAATATCATTAGGATTTATTAATGGTTCATCACCTTGCACATCTATTATAAGGTCATTATTTCTTAAATTAAGTTTCTTTGCCGCTTCGGCAATTCTTTCAGTTCCGTTCTTATGAGTAGATTTTGTTTTAATGAAATTTGCTTTATATTTTTTACATACTTCTATAATTTGAAAAGAGTCAGTGCATACATAAACTTCATCTGCAAGTTTTGACATACATGCTCTTTTATAAGTGTGTATGATAATTGGAATGTCCTCAATTTCAAGCAATGCTTTAGCGGGCAGTCTTTTTGAATTTATTCTAGTTGGTATAAGTATAATTTTTTTCATCAGCAATACGATACATTTGGAAAATTGAAATTTTTATACACACCTCTTGCATCAAAAATTTTTTTTGAATTTTCATAAATAAATTTATAGTCATACAAGTCATGATCTGTAACCACAAGTATGGCATCGAATTTTTTTAAATTCTTTTTGTTCAGTAAAATGGATTTTTTAGAAAACTTAAGATTTCTTCCCTTTCTTAGTATTGGAAAATAGGGATCGTTATATTGAAATCTAATATTTTTTTCTTTAAGCAGTTTCATTATTTCAAAAGCGGGTGACTCTCTATCATCATCAACATTTTTCTTATATGAAACCCCTAAAAGAAGAATGGAAGGATTCTTAATTTTTATATTCCTCAGCATTTTTTTAACCACCCACTTTGGCATTGAAGAGTTCAGTTCCCCTGCTAATCTTATAAACTTGGGATCATACCCTCTTTGTTGTGAAACCCAGGATAAATAGAATGGATCAATAGGAATACAATGACCTCCTAAACCAGGTCCTGGCACAAATTTTTGAAAACCAAAGTTTTTAGTAGATGCAAGTCTTATAACCTCAAAAACATCGATTTTGAGTCTTTCACAAATCATTTTCAGTTCATTCACTAAACCAATATTTACAGATCTATACAAATTTTCTAATAATTTTGACGTTTCTGCCGCCTGTAGGCTTTTTGCTTTAACGATTTTTTTTACCACATGTTTGTAAACTGTTTCTGTTAAATCTAAACATTTTTTTGAGTAACCACTTACTATTTTAGGTGTTGTTTTATATGAAAACATTTTATCTCCAGGGTTTTCTCTTTCTGGCGAATATCCAAGAAAAATGTTTTTACCTAATATATGTTCTTTTTTTAAAAATTTTTTGGAGAATTCAATTGTTGCACCCGGAAACACAGTGCTTTCGAGAATAATAAGTTGATACGATTTTAATATCTTTTTAATTTTTTTTCCACAATTATAAACAAAACTCATATCTGGTTTTTTATTTTTAAGTGGAGTTGGAAGACAAACAAGTACAATATCGCAATTTCTGAGGATTGAGTAGTCGTTACTAATATTATTTTTATTTTTTTTAAAATAATTAAAGTTTTTTAAAGATGAATTATTAATGTAATTTATTCCTTTTTTTAATTTACTAACTTTCTCAAGATCCTGCTCTAGCGCGTAAACTTTTATACCTTTATTAATAAATCGATTGGCTATTGGCAAACCAACGTAACCTAATCCGATTACTCCCAAATTAAATTTCTTTTGAATTATTTTTCTTTTTAGCAAACTAATATTCATCTTAAACCACCAATTTTATAAAATTTTTTATACCAATCGATAAATTTGGAGACACCCCTCTTAATAGATGTTTTGGGTTTATAGCCAAACTCTGAATTTATCTTTTTAATAGAACCATAAGTTTTAATTACGTCCCCTTTTTGTAATTTTAAAAAATTTTTATTAGCTTTTAATTTCAGTTTTTTTTCAATTATTTCAATGAATTTTGTAAGCTTTATTGGTTTTCCAGAAGCAATATTAAATATTTCAAAATATTTTTTTTTCTTTTTTGAAAATCCCTTCATTGCACATAGGTAAATGCCATGAACAATGTCATCAATGAAAGTAAAGTCTCTTGAATGCTTGCCGTAATTAAATACATCAATTCTTTTATTCTTTAGGATTTTTTTTGTAAAAAGAAAAAGAGACATATCTGGTCTTCCCCATGGACCATAAACAGTAAAAAATCTAAGACCGATAGTATTTATCTTATAAATTGAGCTGTAAGCATGAGCAATTAACTCATTTGATCTTTTGGTAGCTGCGTATAGCTGTATAGGAGATGTTGCTTTCTCGTCTTCTTTAAAAACCGACCTATTACTATTTCCGTATATACTGCTAGAACTTGCATAAATAAAATTTTTAATATTATTCTCCTTAATGCTATTTATAATATTAAAAAAACCTTTTATATTACTATCAATATAAACCTTTGGATTCTTCAAGCTATATCTGACACCTGCTTGTGCAGCCAAATGAATTACAAGATCAAAGTTATTTTTTTTAAATAATGATGAAACCTTTTTTGTTGAATTAATGTTTATTTTACTAAATTTATATCTTTTATGTTGTAACAATATTTTATTTCTAGCCCTTTTTAATCTTACATCGTAATAATGATTTAAATTATCTATTCCATATACAGTATGTCCTTTCGTTAAAAATAGTTTTGAAATATGAAAACCAATAAATCCAGCAGAACCCGTTATTAAAATGTTCACTATTTCCTTTCTAAACTACCGTCTTTAAGCTCGTATATTTTAAACTTATCATTGTGAGCCTCAATATTATGTGAGATAATTATTAACGTATGATCTTTTGAAATGGATAAAATATTATTAATTAATTTTTTCTCATTTTCTTTATCCAGTCCACTTGTTGGCTCATCCATAATTAGTATTTGAGGTTTTTTATACAACGCCCTTGCAATCGCGATTCTTTGTTTTTGGCCTCCAGAAAATCTTATTCCTCTATTTCCAACTAAGGTTTGAGTTTTGTTTTTAAGACTATAAACATCCTCAAATATGTTTGAAAGTTTTAAAACTTCATTAAGCCAAGTTTTATCCACTACATCATTGTCTGTTGAAAAAGTAATATTATTTTCCACTGTATCATCAATTAAATATATGTCTTGTGGAATATAGCTTATAATTGATTGCCAACTTTTCAAATTTTCAAATATAGGAAGTTTATCTACGTAAATGTTCCCAGTTGATGGTCGCAATAGTCCTGTTAATACTTTTACTAAAGTTGATTTTCCTGAACCAGAACTACCTATTATTGCTATTTTTTCACCGGATTTAATTTGTAAATTTATATTTCTTAAAACTGATTTATCCGTATTATCGTATTTAAAACTTACATTCTGAACGTTAATAAGTTCTTTATAATCAATTTTCTTGATATTTATTTTTTCCTGAAAATTAATCTTGTCTTTGCTAATACTTTTAATATCACTAAGAACAATTTCTTTTCCTACTGATAAAAATTTAAGTTGATTTATAGATAACATTAGCTGTTGTAAGGCAGGCATAAGTCTAATTAAACTTACTACAATTAATGTTAAAAGCGGAAGTACAGAGATTAAATTTTCACTTGTTTTTACAAAAAAAATAAAAAATAACCCAAGTATAGTTATCAACAGGATTTCAAGAAGTATTTTAGGTAAAGAATTCACTACTGATAAGAAAAATATTTGAATCTCTCTTCCCTTAAGGTATTTGTTGAAATATTTCACAAAAAATAACTCTTTTTTAAAAAGTACAGTTTCAATAAACGAACCAAAAGCGTGTTGTATAGTTTTAAATAATTCTACATCATTAGCATTTCTAATTTCAGATCTTTTTTTAATTGTATTTTTTAATAAATATCTTGAAATTAAGATTACTAAAGTAACAAGTAAGATATTTAAAATACCAACTTGTGAGGAGCCATATAAAAGAATTATAAGGATGGCCAAAGTTAAAATAATTGAATTGATAAATTTTAAAAACCATTCCATGTACATTACAGCATGATTTGTCTCGTTAATAATTCTTTGATTTAGCAATGATGGATTGTAATTTAAGTGGAATATATAATCTTTTTTTAAATATCCTTCAAAAAGTTTTGTAGATATATTTAATTTAGCCCCATAAGTAAATTTACTGGATGTATATTGAGATAAAAATAATATTAATCCTTTTATAATAAAAAAGACAATAAGAAATATTGATAAAATGAGTAATCTGCTTTGATCATCTAAATTTATTATATAACTAGCAATCGAAAAATCATCATATTTAGCAAGAAATTTTGATGGATCCAAAATTGTGCCTATAAAAATAAATATTGACCCTATGCCGATGATTTCAAAAAAACTTACAAGCAACATAAATAAAAAATTTAATAGAAATAAGAATTTAAGTTTTTTATTTAGTAAAAAATCAAACTCAGAAACTTTTTCTTTTAAATCGATCATATTTCTCTTTTTTTAATTGAGTATAGTAAGTAATTAAAAATATAATCTCTTGCCATTTTAATCGATTCAACTGTTGAACCTCCTATATGAGCTGTGATGATTAAATTATTATTTTTTTTTGAGTACTTTATAAGAGGATGTTTGGATAATTTTTTTTTATTTAACCACTCGCCATCAATAACATCTAAGCCTGCTCCTGCTATTATCTTTTTCTTTAATGCATACAGTAAATCTTTTTCATTAATTATTTTTCCCCTACTAGAATTTATTAGAATAGAATTTTTTTTCATTTTTTTGAATGCTTTTAGGTTGATCAAATTTTCTGTAGATTTGTTTAAATGGACATGAATAAATATTACATCAGAAAATTTTAAAAGGTTGTTAAAACTAACATTTTTAACACCATTTACTTTTATTTTCTTAATGTCATGAGCTATTACTTTCATTTGAAATCCCGTAGCAATTTTTGCTGAGATCTTTCCTAGCCTTCCGAGCCCTAAAATTCCAATTGTTTTATCTTTTAATTGGAATCCAACGTTCTTATCTCTAGACCAAACTCCTTTTTTTGCATCATTAAATGATATCAAAATTTTCCTTAAAAGAGACAACAATAAACAGAAACTCAATTCAGATGTTGCAGTGAATTTATTAATTAATTTAAATTTTTTAGCAATTGTAACCACTTTAATCTTTTTTTTTTTTTATAGTATCTAAAGCTAAATGATCTGTTCCAGTTGAAGGACTTAAAATGAGTTTTAATTTTTTAGCTTTTTGAATTAATTCATTATCTATTTTTATTCTTCCTCCTGCCAAAATAACTTTACAATTTTTTAAATATCTTATAGCTTTCTTTCTTGAATAAAGTTCTGTTTTAATTTCACAATATTTTTTTAATTTTTTTAACTCAACCTCTGAATAAATAGGATCAACTGTGTTTAGTACTTTAATTTTCATTTTTGTTTAAATTTTTTTTTGCTTTGAGAAGATCCTTTTTGTAATGAATATTAGTGCAATTATCTATTATGAAATCCTTTTTAATTTTTTTTTTTTTAAAAAAGATATTTTTTTTAAATATGAAATGAGCTCCGTTTTTGTTCCTAAATTTATCTTTACTATATAAATAATCTAATTTTTTTTTTTTAAAAACACTAATTATTTTATCTAAATTATGTTTTCTATCGGGATGGTCACATTGTAAACCAGCAATAATTTTTACTTTCGATTTAAATCTTATTTTTTCATAAGCATGTTTATAAACATCTAAAAGAGGAGCTTCCCCACACAAATTTTTTGGCCTGTTTATATATGGTATGTTTTGTTTTTTTAGATATTTTTGGATTTTCTTTGACTCTGTTGAAACTAAAAAATAATCAAGAAGTTTTGATTTTTTTGCATATTCTATCGCATGATCTAAAAGAGTTTTACCATTTACTTTGACGAGATTTTTATTTCGAAGTCTGTTTGATTTTTCTTTTGCTGGTATAATTGCAATTATCATTGATTTATTTAAAATTTTTTTTGTTTCTCTTAAAAAAATCTACATACCATTTTATATAATTTGAATATCCCTTTTCAAGATTCCAACTCGGTGCGTAATTTATTAAATTTTTTGCTTTATCACATAACAATTTGCCTCTTTTGGGCATTAATTTGTCTCTGTCCTTTTTCTTAACCTTTAAATCACTAAAAAAATCTCTTAAAATATCTACAAGTGTGCTTATATTTCTCCCTTCACCAAAAGTTATATTAAATATTTGATTTACTGAATTTTTATTACTTATTACTTGAATAATGCCGTGGATTAGATCGTTTATGTAAGTAAAATCTAATTTTTCATTATCATCAGCATTAATAACTATATCTTTGCCATTAAGAGCGTTTTCAATAAATATTTGTCCTACTCTTCTACTAATGCAACGTTCACCATAAAGTGCAGATGGTCTGATTATGGTATATTGAACACCAAATACATCACTGTAAGCTTTAATTATTTTTTCACAGCAATATTTTAAAGTTCCATATATACCTATTGGATCACATTTGCTATTTTCATCAACAAAATCGGAATCAAAATTTCCATAAACCATGCTGGAAGAAAAATAAATAAATCTCTCAAGATTTTTTAGTTTTTTCGAGGAGTCTAATACATTTTCTAAAGTTCTTAAGCTATGATCAAATGAATTAAATGGATCAACATTAGATTTATTTGCGTGAGATACGGCTGCTAAATGAATAATGATATTTGGGTCATATTCTAAAATCTCTCTATTTATATCTTCATAGTCTCTTGAGTCTAATTTATTTATAAATATATCTTTCTCTTTAAATAAATTAAATCTTTCAGTTGTAATTAATTTTGATAGTTTTGGATGGGGATATTCTTTTGGATTTTTTTCAGTAATTGATAAATAATTATTAACGCTTAAACTATCTATAACTTTAATGTTAAAGTCTAAATCTTTAAATCTTAAACACAGATGATGACCTATAAATCCTGCACCACCTATTATTAATATTTTTTTTTTATTATTTTTCATTTAAAAATTTTAAAATTAGTTTGCAAATTTTAATTATTTTTTTCTCGTTAATTTGGTGATGGGCAGGTAAAGATAAACTTTTGTTGCTGTAAAAAATTGAATTTTCAAGGTTTTCTTTTCTATAATTATACTTATTTCTGTAAAATCTATATAAAGGTATGGGTTTAGCATAATGAATGCTAACACCGATATTATTTTTTTTTAATAATTTTACTAATTCATCCCTTTTTTTTTTTACAAAAATTTGGTAAACGAAATATGAGCAATCATCATCATATTGTTTAAATAAAATTTTTTTTGAAATTAAATACTTCTGGTATAATTTGGCATTTTTTTTTCTTATCAATAAATTTTTTTTGAATCTTTTTAATTGATAATAACCTAGTGCGGCTTGAAAATCTGTCATTCTGTAATTAAAACCAAGTTTGATCACATCATATTTACCAGGCATTTTTCTATTTTTGATGTCCGTATCGATTCCAAAAGCTTTTAATTGCTTTATTCTATTTATAAACTTTAAATTATTAGATATCACCATACCTCCTTCGCCAGTGGTAATATGTTTTGTTGGATAGAATGAAAAACAGCCAGATAACCCAAAATTTCCAACGTGCTTTCTACTAAAAAAAGTTCCAAGACCGTGAGCGCAATCTTCAATTAGTTGCAATTTATATTTTTTGCATATTTTTTGGATTTTATTCATGTCACAAGCAAAACCTGCCATGTGAACAACAATTAATGCTTTAGTTTTTTTAGTAATTTTTTTTTCAACTAAATTTACATTAATGTTACCTGAAATTTTTTCAACATCAACAAATACAGGTTTTGCGCCAGTGTACTCAATAGCATGAGAGGTTGCTGTGTGTGACATAGCAGGCAAAATTACTTCATCACCTTTTTTTAGGTTCAATGCTAAACATGATAGATGAAGGCCCGCGGTACAACTGCTTACTGTTACTGCAAATTTAGAGTTTACAAACTTCGAAAATTCTCTTTCAAATAAACTTGTGTATTTTCCATGTGTCAACCAACCACTTTTCAAGACTTTGCTTACAGCACTAATGTCTTTATTTGAAATACTATTGTGTGAAAAGTTTATTTTATTGATTTTCATGGTTTTTAAAAGTTTCTCGAGAAATCGTTTAAATCATAATTCTTCTTAATTCAAACAAATCTATTACTATTGAATTATGGCCACTTATTGCAGTCGAACATCAGATTATTGCTTTTTTTATCATAATTATATCTTTAAATTAATATAGGCTGATACTTTTTATAATTCTTTTTAGCTTTTTTATCTAAAAATTTTTTTATATTATCTAGATCAATAGAATTTTTAACTTTTGGCCTTAAAGCAACCAGATTTTTTAAAGTAAATTTTTCCCCCTTATAAATTCTTCTTGAGGCATAAAAAGTTCTTCTTAAAGTAGTTTCATTTAGTAGCTCATCTTTAATTGAAAATTTAAAATCCTTTCCAGTCATATTTTCAACTCTTCTAATAGACTGTACCATTTTTTTAAAATCAAAAGGGTTAAGCGAGATTTTATGGTCTCTAAAATTTGAAAAATTATTATCAAGGGTGAAGTGTTTTTCTATTACTTTTGCACCTAAAGATGCTGCAACAATTGGTGCCTCTATGCCAATAGAGTGGTCAGAAAAGCCGATAGGTAATTTATATCGTTTTTGCATTTGTGAGATAAAATTTAAATTCATATCATTATCTTTTGCAGGATACGAAGAAATACAATGTAATAAGCATAGGTTATTTTGTAAAAAATGCTTTGAGTATTTTTTTTTTAAAGAAGTTACCAAAGCTTCTATTTGTTTAAAATTAAGTAATCCAGTCGAAATAATACATTTTTTTTTATGTTTTAGTATTTTATCTAGAAAAATAAAATTATTATTATCAGAGGATGCCACTTTTATTATCTTGGTGTGTTTCATTATAAAGATTAAACTTTCTAGGTCAAAGGCCGAAGCAAAAAATTTAATCCTGAGCTTATCAGAATATTTTTTTAAACTTAAAAATTGATTATAGGTTAGTTGGAATTTTTTGAGAGTATTTAGTCTTTTTATTTGATTTTTATGAATAAATAGATCTGGTTTGAAAATTTGAAATTTTACAGCATCTGCACCTGAAAGCTTCGCATTATAAATTAACTTTCTTGCATTTTTAATGTTGCCCTCGTGATTATTTCCAATTTCTGCAACAATAAATATTTTTTTTTTTAAATTCATATTCTAGTACTTTACTTTTTCCCATCTACCCGTTTTAATGGATTTTTCTAGCGTTAATGATATCGCCATTACATCAAGCACATCTTCTTTCGTTACAAGTGGTTTTTTATTAGTTAATATTGAGTCTATGAAAGATTCTAAAACTTTAGTTTTTGCTCTTTTACGATAATTAATATTCAATCTTTCAAAACTTGTTTTTTTTCTTGAGGAAAATATTTTTGCGTTTTTATAATCTTGAATAAAAGTTTTATTTTTGGCAAAAATTTTGATGCAATGGTGATGTGGTATTTCACATCCAAAATTTGATATTACATTCATAATTACCCCGCTTTGAAACTTAACTATTCCGGTTGTGAAATCATTAAATCTAAACTTAGTATTTTTAGTCACTATCTTATTTCCCGCACCAATTACACTAACAGCTTTCTTTTTTAAAAAAAATTTCGCTAAATCAATCAAATGAATTCCACCACCAAATGTTACTGAATAAAAAGGGATTCTTGACCTCCATTGATTAAGAATTTTTTCTTTCCTGCCATAATTATATTCCCCTTGAATGTAAAAAATATTTTTAAATTCTCCAAGATTAATTTTTTTTTCAATAACTCTGAATTGAGGTGAATTTCTTAAAACGAGATTTGATGAGAATTTGACATTATTATTTACATTTAAACTACTTTTAATTTTAAAATATTCGTTATAATTAAGACACATTGGTTTTTCTACAAATATATTTATTTTTTTATTGATTAGTTTTAGAATTTGAGATGAATGATAATTATCATATGAAGCAACACATACTAGATCGAGTTTTTCTTTTTTAATCATTAAATCAAAGGATCTGTAAGTATTTACTTTAGGAAAATTTTTTTTTACTAAATCCAATTTTTTTTGGTTTATATCACAAACTGAAACTAGTTTACATTTTTTTAATTTTCTCAAAAAATTAAAATGATAATATCCAACTCCAAGCCCTACGACACCAATAAGTAATTTTTTTTTCAATTTTTTTTTGTTTTATTTTTGAATTAGAGTATACATAGTTATTTAAAGAATATTCTCTAATAATAACTTTTTTAACATCTTTAAACTTAAATATGAATATTGCAATAATTTGTAATGGCCGAAGATGTTTAAAAATTGCAAATTTTAATATCAAAATGAAATTTTTTTCGGCGAATAAATCGATAACTTTCTCAAAACAGAATTGACTTTTATTAAATACTTGATTTTGATTACTCTATATATATATATTTATAGGATAATTATTAACTATATAAGTAAAATTTCAAAAGATAACTAAATGGATAAAGGTTTATTCTCAATTCCGGTATACAACCAAAATGTTTCCATGGATAAAGTTATAGATGAGATAGTTGGCCAGGTAATCGAAGCAGACAAATGGGGAGTTAATGAAGCCTTTTTTGGGGAGCATATAACGGATAAACATGAGAAAATAACCTCAAGCCTATTAATGGTTTCAACTTTATCTAAACTTACAAAAAAAATAAAATTAGGAACGCTAACAACAAATTTGAATTTCCATAATCCAGCAATTGTAGCATCGATGGTTTCTATGGCTGACAATTTGAGTAGAGGCCGTCTTATTCTCGGAATAGGGAGTGGTGCCAACATGTCTGATATAGAGTCTGTTGGAAATGCAGAAAAAAATAACCATGATATTACGCTAGAAACTGAAAAGATTATCCAAGAATTAATAGTTAGTAAAAAATTAGTTGATATAAAAGGAAAATATTACAAAGTATCGACTAAGAAATTTGGAAACGAGGATTTAGGCTTAGGTTTCTTCAACGGTCTTTATAAAGATAGAAACAATCTGGAAATTGTCATGCCAGCCTTAAACAAAAATTCTTATAATGTAAAACTATGTGCAAAAAATGAGTGGTCGATAGTTATCTCAAATTTTTGCTCAGAGGAAATTATAGAAAATCATATTTCTAATTACTTAGAAAATTCAAATCTACCAGAAGAACAAGCATACAAAAAAATTAAGTTGAGTAAGTTAATATTTGCAAACAAAAAAAAAGATGGAGGTGAGGAATTAGTTTTCTCAAACAACTCGCCATTTATGGAAGTTGTAAGTACACTTTTTAAAAAATTAAAAAAGTTCAACAAGCATGGGTGTTTTGGAAAAAATATAGAGAGTCCTCTGGAGGCTGCTAAAAGTACTGTTATGTATGGAAATCCTGATCAAATTTCAAAAAAAATAAACAGCAGATACAAAAAATTGTCCTCAATAGTTTACGTAACCGTCCCCCTAACAGGTAACGATAATTTTGACAGATCTTTAGAAATATTTTCAAAAAATGTATCAGTATAACAACGGGTTCATTAAT
>MDTG01254070.1_pt1 | contig 25362 bp, 22 predicted proteins | sample 811421 | NCBI WGS metagenome assembly MDTG01 (sample SAMN05326645, study PRJNA326480) | marine metagenome | isolation source: seawater | place: Pacific Ocean: South East | collected 2011 | reverse complement strand
TTCAGGACTAGATACTAATATATTATTTCTTTCTTGCAGTGCTTGAATATATTGTGAAGCTAATAGTAGTGAAGTTGGTGTTCCGGCATCAAACCATACAGAAGACTCTTTAAGAGTTACATAGTTTAATTTATTTTTTTTTATGTACATATTATTCAAATCAGTAATTTCTAATTCTTTTCTTTTAGATGGTTTCAAATCTTTTACATATTTTACAACATTATTATCGTATATATATAAACCAGTCACAGCTAAATTAGACTTTGTTTTTTTTGGTTTTTCTGTAATTTTAATTAACTTACTATTTACAATATTTGCAACACCATATTGCGATGGATTTTTTACTTTATAAAGGAAAACTATAGCTCCATTTTTAAATTGAATAGAATCAAGATTTTTTTTTACATCTTGACCATAGAAAATGTTATCTCCTAAAATTAATGCAACACTATCTTTATTAATGAATTTATTTCCAATAATTAATGCTTCTGCAATTCCATTGGGTTTATCTTGAGTGGAGTATGATATTTTAATACCAAACTTTTTGCCATCCCCTAGTAAATTGACAAAATTTGATTTTTGATGAGATTTTACAATAATTAAAATTTCTCTAATATTCATTTTCATTAGAGTGCTTAAGGGATAATATATTAGAGGTTTGTCAAAAACGGGCAGTAGTTGTTTAGAATATGATGTAGTAATTGGACTTAATCTAGTACCATCACCTCCTGCTAAAATTATACCTTTCACGCTACCTTAAAATCCTTTTAATAGTTTCATTAAGTGTATTTTTCCAATTTGCAATTTTTAATTTATAAGTTTTAGATATTTTTCTATTATCTAGTACAGAATATGATGGTCTGATATTATTTTTAAAAAATTCATTAGAAGTAATAGGGATAATCTTAGATTTTGATTTATCATAATTAGAATATATCTTATAAATTTCTCTTGAAAAATTAAACCACGATACTTCTTCTCCATTATTTACAAAATGAAATGTATTACTATTTTTAAATTTTTTTTGATCTTGAAAAAAAGATACTAGAAAATATGACAAATCTTCAGAACTTGTTGGTATACTATACAAATCTTTAACTGCAAAAAAATCCTGATTTTTTTTTAAATTATTTATAACAAATGTAACAAAGTTTTCATTAAATTCTGAGAATAACCAAGAAACTCTTAGAATTAAATAATTATTACAATGTTTTCTAATTTTATTTTCACCCTCTAATTTTGATAAACCATAAACTGACTTTGGATCTGTATTGTCTTCTTCAATATATTTATTTTTTTTATTACCATTAAAAACATAATCAGTAGAAAAATGAATCATTTTTGTATTAAAATCATTACAAATTCTACTTAAAGATTCTAAAGAATAATTATTAATTAAATTTGCTTTATTTTTGTTTTTTTCTGCTTCATTAACATTTGTATATGCTGCACAATTAATCAATAAATCTGGAGTAAAAAAATTAAAAATTTTATTTATATTTTCTTTATTTGTAATATCTAATTTTTTTTTGTCACAAAATAATACTTTAAATTTATCTAAATTATTTAAATTATAAATTGACTTAGCTATCTGAGAATTGGATCCAGTTACTAATATTTTCATATTTTAATTTTAATTTTTTTTTCTAACCAATCAATATTATTTATATACCAAATTATTGTTTTGGATAAATTAATATCAAAATTGTTTTTTTTATACTTTTTAATGATTTTATTTAACTTCTGAGTATTTATTGAATATCTAAAATCATGAGCAGGCCTATCTTTAATATATTTAATTAATTTTTTATAAGATTGTTTTTTTGGAAAATTTTTGTCAAAAAAAGAACATATTTTTTTTATTAATGAAATATTGTCAATTTCATACCCTGATCCAATGTTATAAGTTTCTCCTATTTTACCTTTTAAAGCTATTTTAGTTAAAAGATTTGTATGATCTTCAACAAAAATCCACTCCCTAATATTTTTTCCATTACCATATACTGGAATAGATATATTTTTAAGACAAGAATAAATTACAACAGGAATAAGCTTTTCGGGGAATTGCCAAGTACCAAAATTATTTACACAATTTGTTGTTATTGCAGGAATATTATAAGTTTTATGCCAAGCCCTCACTAGCAAATCAGAAGAAGCTTTAGAGGCCGAATACGGAGAGTTTGGATAAAATTTAGATTCTTCACTAAAAGATTCCATTTTTTTATTTTGTAAGGAGCCATACACTTCATCCGTAGAGATATGAATAAGTTTAAAGTTCTTGAGATAATTTTTATTAATTAATATGCTACTTAATAAATTATAAGTTCCTATAATATTAGATTTTATAAAATTATCAGGAGTTAATATAGAATTATCAACATGACTTTCAGCTGCCAAATGATATATTGTATTAGGTTTAAAATTTTTAATGATCTCGCTAAGCTTTACTATATTTGATAAATTATTTTTCTTAAAAATATATTTATTACTTACATTTATACCAGATAGAGCTTCAGGCATTGAACAATAGGAAACAGCATCCAAGTTAAGCACAGTATGATTATCATTAATTAATCTTTTAATTAAGTGACTCCCTATAAAACCCAGTCCTCCAGTTACAATGATCTTCATTTTATTTTCTTTTATTAAATTCTTTTATAGTTATACCTAATTTATCATTCTTTGATAAAATAAATTTATTTCTGTTGAAATTTTTAAAGTCTAAATTTAATGCTTTATCTCTGTAGTTTATTGTAATTGAATGTTTAGGTGAATATTTATTAGAAACTTTATATGTTACTATAGTATTATTTTTTAATGTTAAAAATGCATGACCAAAACCTTCGGATATATAAATAAGTTCATTGACGTTTTCTGATAAATAAATTTTAATATGATTACCATAAGTTTTGGAATTTTTTCTTAAATCAACAACATAATCAATTATTTTACCTTTATTAACTCTAATTAATTTTGCTTGACTAAAGGGTTTAGTTTGTATGTGCAGGCCTCTAAATGTATATTTATATTTAGAAAGTGAATAATTATCTTGGACAAATTTTTTCTTAATTCCAATTTTATTAAATTTATATTCGTTGTAAATTTCACTGAATTCTCCTCTATTATCATAATGAGTTTCAGGTTTAATTAATAAAACCTTTTTAGTAAAAAATGATTTAATTATTTTCATCTAAATAATTTATATAATCCTTATTTAGATATTCTACCAAACATTCTTTCCAATTTCTCATTTGATTAAGTGAAAGTTTATCTAATTTATTATTTAATAATCTTTCAGATTTAGGTCTTTTTGCAAAATATTTATCTTTAAAAAAAGATGAGTTAACTTTATTTATCTGTATATTTTTTTCTAAGTTAAAAAATTTAAGAATTTCGTAGGCAACTTCTAATCTGCTTGATAAACCTTTACAAACAACATTAAATTTACCCCTAATATTATTTTCTATTAATAATTTTATCTGATTGGCAAAATCATATGTATAAGTAGGAGTTCCATTTTTATCATCAACTATATTGAGTTCTTTAGCACCTTCTTTCAGTTGATTAATAATGTTGTTAACAAATTTTTTATCTTTTTTTTCTCCTCCACCCATCATCCATCCAGCTCTTGCGATGATAAAATTAGTAAGATTTTCTTCAATTAATTTTTCTGAGTCATACTTACTTTTTCCATACAAACTTATAGGATTTGGCATATCTTCATCATAATATAAATCTTTTTTTCCATCAAATATTCCTGCTGTGCTAATAAAAACCAGTGGAATTTGGATTTTTTTTGCAATATTAATTGCAAATTCTACAGATTTAGTATTGTTTAAAAATGTTTCTTTTGGATTATTTTCGCACTCTTCTAAATTTGTCATTGCGCCTAAATGTATTAACAAATCAGATTTACTACTTATGACATTTTTTTCATATTCTTCATAATTTGTAAAATCTAACTTATCTAACCATATATCTTTGGGTTCTTTATCTGAACAAATAATATTATAATCTTTTTTAAATACATTATAAAATGCCTCTCCAAGCATTCCACCACAACCTGATATGTAAATATTTTTAATCATATATATAATACTCTACTCAGCTAAAGTAGACGGGTACCTTTAAGGACGTCATAAAGTTTTTCTTTATAATTTTCTAAATTAAATTCTCTTTTTACCATTTTGTAACCATTGATTGAAATTTTCTTGGATAGATTTTTATCATCAATTAAATTAATAATTTTTTTATACCACTCATCTTCTGAATTTGCCAACATACCATTTTCTCTATCAACTATTATTTCTTTATTAACTCCAACAGGGGAAGCAATTACTGGTAATTTTAAAGCCATATATTGAAGTATTTTATATGCACATTTGCCTTTTTCCCATTTTGTATTAGTTAAAGGCATTATTCCTATATGACACCTAGATATTTCTTTAATTTCAGTATTTTCATTCCAGTCTATTTTTATATATTTCAAATTCTTTATTTTTTTTTCATCTGCTCCAATTAATTTGATATCAAGATTTCTTATTTTTTTTATATTGTTTATTACTGGTATTAGCTTCTGTAAATAATGAGTTGTAGAGGGAGTGCCAATCCATACAATTGTAAAATTTTTATGCTTATTATATTTTTCAAAATCATTGTATTTATTAAAATCAATTAAAGTTGGAAAATAAAATACATTTTTGTTAAAATTAGTAAAAAAATCATAATGAAAATAGTTTCCTGCTAATATCCCTGAAGCATTTTTAGCCATTAATTTGAATTTTAATAGATCAAGCATTAGTAAAATTTTATTTTTATTACTAAATCTATAATAAACTGCATCGTCAATATCAATAATGTAAGGTATTTTTCTTAACATTAAAATTAATTCAGCTAAAAAAGGAATGAAAGGAAGGGTTTCTATATGAATTATTGCTATATAAGGTTTTTTTCTAAATAGTAGATCTAGTATTCTTAAAATATAAAAGTAAAAAATTTTAAAATTATTAGTTTTTGTATGGAATATTCTTTCATTGTAAAATTGTTCATCAAATAATTCTTTAGTAATTACTTTAAAATTTTGTTTCTCAAGATATGATTTGTATGAGTATAATCTTATTCTATAACTTGGTGATTTTATTCCATATTTTGGATAGTAAACAATGTTTTGAATTTTTAATAATGTATTTTTTTTTAAAAAAAATTTTGGTATTAATGCTCCATAAATATATGCAGGGGTTTTAGTAATATCTAAAATCATTCCATAAAAACCAATATTTATCCAATTAAATGGAAAAATATAGTTTATATTTACTTTTCTTTTTATTGGATAATAAATACCTCTTATTAAAAAAGAGGAGATTAAAATTAGTAAAATAAATATCTTTGTAATATGTGGAAAGTATAAAGTTGATCTTTCAATTGAAGTTATAATAAAAAAATTCCAATTATAAACAACTAGAGTTGATAAAATTATAAAAAATATTTTAAAAAATGTTGATAATGTATTTTTTTTTGTAAATGATATGTTTTGAATTGAAACTAAAATGAAAATAAAAATTATAATACTTAAAATAATAAATTTTAATTGATTATGAATAAAAAGTGGGTGATTCGAATTCCAATTTGGAAAATATTGATTCCATCTAGGGATAAACAAAATGATAATAAGTGATAAAATCACAAAATATAATAATTTTAATTTACTATCAACATTTACCTTAGCTGTATGGAATGAATAAATAAAATATCTTTTTACTATCTCCATAATTGAATTAGGTAGAGAGTTATAAAAAAGGGTAACGTTTTTAGAGTAACCTATATTATATTTTTTCGAAATTAATCTTTGTCTCCACTCTAAATCATCAGCTGTTCTAACTTTTTCAATAAAATAATTATTATTTTTTAAAATTTCCTTTTTTACTATGGAACCAGGTGTTGTAATGTGACCAATATTGCCAAAAGTTGCTGCTCTAATTAATTGCTGAAACTTGTTTTTATATAAATATTTAGTTAAACCAAATACAACATCAAATTGATTTTTTTTTAATCTATTAAATTGTATTTCTAGCCAGTTTTTATCAGGTATAGTTTTTGAGTCTAAAAAAGCAATTAAATCATAATTAGACTTTGAAATACCAATATTTCTTGCTTCTCCAGGGTATTTATTATTTACCTTAAAATATTTTATATTATTATTTTTTATCTTTGTATAAATATATTTATAGGATTTATCAGTTTTGCTTGAATCTATAATTATAATTTCATTTGGTAATAAAGTTTGTTTAAGAGAAGCGTTTAATACTTCTTTAAAAGACTCATAATCATCTTTAAGTGGTATTATTAGTGATATTTTCATATAAAACAATCATCGTATACTTTTTTATAAATATTTACTGCCTTATCTAAATCAAAATATTTTTTAGCTACATTAGTACACCTATAATTCAAATTCTTATCTTTAAGCATATTTATAAGATCTTTATTTAGTTTATCATAATTAATATTATTTATATCATCAATTATGATACCAACGTTGTTATCATGAATGATACTATCAACGTCATCATTAATTTTATTAGTTATAACAGGAATGCCGGAGGATAAAAATTCACCTAATTTTGTTGGAAAATATGCTTTTAAATATTTGCCTTCTACTGGAAAAAAAACACCAAAATCAACATTGAGCAATGATTTTTTTACTTCATATGGTTTAATGTATTTAATTGTATAGTTTTTTTCCCCTATGTTATATTTGTTTAAAAAATAAGTAATTTTATTATGTTCGTTTTTATTAATAATTGATAAAAAATAATTTTCATTTTTGCTTAAACTTTTGTAAATCTTTAGGTAAGTTTCAAAGTTATATCTCGTACCTATTGCTCCTAGATGAGAAAGAATAATATTTTTATTCTTATTTTTTTTAATATTTTGTGTTGTTATATTTACTGAAGTTGGAATAACATAAGTTTTAATATTTGAATTAGAATTTAAATATTTTAATTTTAATTCAATTACAGCATGATTAGTCAATGAAACTATACTTAAACTTTTATTAATTATTTTTTTTTCAAAATATTTAAAAAAGATATATTTTAATGATTTTTTGTTCCAAATTTTCCAATCTATTCTCTCGTCTATCCAAAATCCCCTCATATCAAAAATATATTCAATTTTAATAACCAATTTTATAAATAAAACAATTAAAGCAGGTATATAACTTCTAGTATGAACTATTTTTATATTATTTTTTAAAATTATAAATATTGTATAGAGTAATAATTTAATAAAATTTAAATATTTAAATATTCCATAATTATATTTTAAAAATTTCCATGATATATTATTTTCATCTAATTTTTTTTTTATATATTCATAATTTTCAAAATCATTTAGATCAATAACCTTTTCCAATGAAATTATTGTTATAGAATAGTTTTTAGATAGTTTAATTAAATATGAAATTATTTGTGAATATCCCAAAGGTTCAAGAATACCATCGTTAGTAAGAAAAAGAATTTTTTTCATTAATTTTTATAAAAATTTCTATACCACAAATTAAATTGTAATAATGACCATAACTTATATTGGTGATTTGCTTTATTATTCATATGCTCATCGACAAATTTTTTAACTGTACTTAAATTAAAAAAATTATGCAATTCTGAAGATTGATAAAGAAGATTGTCATAAACCCAGTTTTTCAATTCTTTTCTAAATAAACTTCCTAAAGGTATTCCAAATCCCATTTTTTTTTGATTTATCAACTCTTCAGGTAAATAATTTTTAAGAATATTTCTAAGCACTATTTTTGAATTTCCTTTATCTAATTTAGTTTTAAGAGGTAAATTCATTGCTAAATCAATTACGGATTTGTCTAAAAATGGTGCTCTGGACTCTAAGCTATAGTACATCGTACCTCTATCAACTTTACATAATATGTCATCTTGAAGATATGAATTAAAATCTGAGATCATCATCTTTTCTTCAATATTAAGATTTTCATTTTCAAATATTTGATTAAAATAGTTATTCTTAGAATCAAAATTTAATGATGAATTTAAGACCATATCATTCTTACTCCATTCTCTAATTAATGAAAGATAATAACTTTGCTCATTATTAATTGTTAATAATTTATGATTTATTTTTTTAATAGAATTTCTATTTAAATTTAATTTTAGTAAATTATTGATTAACTTATATGAAATGTTAGTATTAATGCTTAGAATACTAGATAATATTCTATTTCTAAAATTACTATTAAATAATTTAAAATATTTCCAATATTTATTAGCATAAATATATCTATTATAACCTCCAAAAAGTTCATCTCCACCATCTCCTGTTAAAACTACCTTTACTTTTTGTTTTGCAATATTTGAGACTAACAGAGTTGGTATTTGAGATGAGTCAGCAAAAGGTTCACTATATGCAGAAGGTATATTTTCAATGTATTTTATAACTTCACTATTAGAAAATTTATAATTTTCATGATCAGTAGATAAAGTGTTTGCTATTTTATTCGCATACAAAGATTCATCATAATCTTTGTCTTCAAAACCTATTGTAAATGTTTTTGTTTGACTTTGAATTTCTTGCATTAGACTGACAATTAGAGAGGAATCTATGCCACCTGAAAGAAAAGCTCCGAGAGGAGCATCAGAAATAAGTTGTTTTTTTACTGAATTTTTTAATTTTTCATGAACTAATAGATTTACATCTCTAATTGATAGTTTTCTATAAGAATTATTGTTAAGATTTAATTCCCACCAGTATTCAAAATTTATTGCATGATTATTAATTAGAGAATTGAAATCTTTAAATTTTTGAAATTTAAATTTATCTAAATCTATTGAAAGATAAGACGATGCAGGTAATTTATATGCATACATAAATATAGTGTTTGGATTTGGAACATAATTAAATTCTAAATATTGTTGTAATGAATGATTATTTATATTTCTATCAAAAAATGGTAAATCTTTAATTGCTTTTAAATCAGAACTAAACATTAATGATTTATCATCACAATAAATATAAAGTGGTTTTTCACCTGCTAAGTCTCTTGAAATATGTATTTTTTTTAATTTATTATCTATTAGAATAAATGCAAACATTCCCTCTAACATTTGCAGTACTTCTTTTATTTCAAAACACTCAAAGAGGTTTAACAATGTTTCTGTATCTGAATTGGAGTTCCATTTAACTCTAATTTTTTGATTTATTTTTTTTCTAAGATTAAAATGATTATAAATTTCTCCATTAAATGAGATTATAAATCTACCTGAGCTCGATATCATTGGTTGATTAGCAGTTGTAGATAAATCTTGTATAGAGAGTCTAGTATGACCTAGCATTACTTTATTGTGTAACACATCAAGAGATATGATATTTTGATTATCTGGCCCTCTATTGATATTTGTGGAATTTAATTTTGCAAAATTTTTATCTGATAAAATATCTCTTTGATTCTGAATTAATCCTAGGATTCCGCACATAATAATTTATTGTTTCTATATTATAGAGCAATGAGGGCAAAATTAGAATATTTTAAAAATAATTTATTAAAGCACGATAACAACTTATATATATTGAATAAAGAGGATGATTTTGTAAAAAATTTTGGAAAACAGTGGCGAGATTATAGGGACGTTCAAATCGATAGTTTAAATGATTTTTCAATTTCTAAAAACTTTTTAAAAGATATTTTTTTTAATAATTTAGAATTACTAAATAATAAAACAGTATTAGAAATAGGTGGGGGTGCAGGAAGATTTACAGAGCATATTATTAAAAAATCAAAATTATGTGTTTCTATAGACTTATCTGCTGCAGTATTTTTTAATGTTGCTAGAAATAATAATAATTTAATACTTCTAAAAGCAGATTTTAATAAATTAGAGGCAAATAAAAAATTTGATATTGTTTTTTGTAGAGGAGTTCTTCAACATACACCAGACCCATTAAAATCTTTATTGAAATTATATTCGTTTGTAAAAGAAGATGGTTTCGTGGTTTTTGATATATATAAAATGCCAAAAATTGGATATTTACATCCAAAATATTTTTTTTGGAGACCTTTTATAAAAAATTTAATTAAGTATGAGACATTTGAAAACTTTTTAAAAAAAAACATAACAAAATTATTAAGATTGAAAAGAAAAATAAAAAAAATTTTTTTTCAGTCAAATTTTATAGCTGACTCCTTAGTGCCTATTTGGGATTACAAAGATAAATTACAAATTTCAGATAAAAAACTTGAAGATTGGTCAATAATGGATACATTGGATGGAATTTATGCAAAATATGATTTTCCACAAAGCTATTCTAAAATCAGAAAAACTCTAAAAAAAAATAAAATAAATATTTTAAATTGTGATGTTAAAAAAAATTTTTTTATTACAAAAATTTTATGAATTTAAAAAAAATAGTAATAAAATCTATTGAAACAGTTTTTTATTTTTTTGATCTTGATGTTTCAATACACAAAATATCCTCAAATATATCTAAAACATATATTGATAAAAATATTTGGGAACCCTTTTTAAATAAAAAAAACAATAAATTTTTTAAAATATACAATGAGTCTTTATTTAAAAGTAATAGTGATAAATCTAATAATTTTTTTAAAAAACTAAGATTCTATTCACTTTTTAATATTGTTGATTCAATAGTAAAAAATAATGAATATCAAAATTTTCTAGAATGTGGTTGTTGGAAAGGTCATTCTACTTATGGAATAGCTGAAATATTACGTCAAAATTCTTTTAACAAGAAATTTTATGTTTTTGACTCCTTTGAAGGAGGATTGTCAAATAAAATATCAATAGATTCAAATTCAAAAAGATACACACAAAATAAAAAAGAGATAAATAACCAGAAAGACTATTTTAAATCTAATTTTGAAGAAGTTACAAAATTATTAAGTATTTTTGATTTTGTTGAAATTCATAAAGGATGGATACCAGGAGTATTTGAAAATATTAATAATGTAAAATTTAGTTTTATTCATATTGATCTAGATCTATATCAACCAACTTACGATACAATTAAATTTTTTTATGACTCACTTGAGAAAGATGGAGTTATTATATGCGATGATTATAATTGTTCAGATTTTCCCGGGGCTAAATTAGCTATTGATAATTTTTTAAAAGAAAAGAAATATAAATTTTTTTATGAAATTCCATTAGGTGGATGTATAATTATTAAGTAAATTTTAAAAAAATATTTCTTAGAATTGCATATGTTCGTTTTTCAATTATGCGTGTAGGTCTCAGATATAATGAATAAATTAGAAATAAAAAAGAAATAATTTTTTTTTTAACTATTTGTGAATAAATCATTGATTTAAATGAATAAATTTCCGATAAAACATTACTTAATTCCTGATCTAAGTTTATAATATTCTTATTTATTATTCTTTTATAAAGAGTATCAATTCTTGAAATCATTTTATCGGTTTTTTGTATTTTTGTACTCCTCAAATTATGATCTATTAAGACTGAAGAGATAATAGGATTTACTTTTATTTTTTTATCGCATGATATTCTTAACCATAAATCCCAATCTTCGCTACCAGAAAGTAACTTATCTTCTGAAAACTTGTATTTGTTAAAGAATTCTTTTTTTAAAAATACTGCATTACATGAAATAAGATTATGTTTAAAAATATTTTTATATAACTTTTTATTCACAACTATATTTTTATCATAATTATATCTAATATTTCTTACTTTATATGAATTAGTAAAAATATTTGGAAAATTATTTTTTTTTATATAACTTTCAAAAGAAGTTATATGGTTACTTAAAGCTATATCATCACTATCAAAAAAATTTACATACATACCAATTGCTTTTGAAGCTCCATAATTTCTTGCAAAACCCCTTTCTGAATTAATTATTTTATGATAATGAATATTTGTGTTTAGATATTTTTTCAATTCAGAATAAGGATCTATACTACTACCATCATCAATTAAAATAATTTCATGATTTGAATTTATATGTGGTTTAATAGAATTGATAGTTTTTATTAGTAAATCTGTTCTATTATGGAATGGAATAATTATTGAAAGTAATTTTTTTCTCTTTTCCCTATTATTTATTTTTTCCATAATCAAAGCCTGTGCTATAAATATTATCAAAATTAAGAATTTGAACTCCATCCTTTGAGATTTCAATAAGTTCTGATTTTAATGTTTCTTTCTTTATCATATTCAATTTGCTTATCAGATACTTATTTTCATCTAATTTGGGAACGTCATTTACAATTATGAATTCTAAACTTTCAAATTTAGTATTAAAATAACTATTTAAGCCCCAGGTTTCCCATACCTGTGCACCATAATATGTGTTTATCAAATTATAATCAGTTGAGAAGAAAGAATGATTGATATGTTGAGATAAACTAGATGGATCAAAAATTATAGTTCTTATATTTTTCTTCTGACTAGAATTATTTTCAATAGATAATAGAATAGTATTATGAATTCTTGAAGCAATTGCTTGAGAAATAGCATTACCTTGTGAAATTATTAACATAGTAATTATAAAGATAAAATAGGTAAATTTAAAATTTATTTTTTTTAAATTCATCAAAAGAAAAATAAATAAACTTATTGGAATTGTTGCTATAACATAATTTCTTCCTCCTGATTCTCCATTTATTAAAATAGGAAATATGCATAATAAAAATAAAATTACAAAAAAGATCAAATTGGTATTTTTAATTCTTTTATATTTAATTTTAGTTATTAAAAAGTAACTAAAGAAAAAGTTAAATAGTAAAAAAAATATTATATAGATAAGATGAAAGTTAAAAAATTGATAAAAACCATATAAAATATTCTTAATAGCGTATCTTCCAAACAAATGGTTAAATATATCGACAAACCCATCAGTTATTAAAAAGTTTACATTGTAAGAATTTTCAAAATTTGAAATACCAAACAAACCTGTTTGCCTAATTAAAATATAAAAAATCATTAATAATAGAAATGGAATTAAAATTATGATTTTTCTTTTTAATTGTATATTAAGTTCAGTTTTATTATAAAATATTATGGATAAAGATATAAAAAAACCAATTTCATACCAAAAAATACAAACTAAAAATAATAATAAAGATAAAAAATAATATATAATATTATTTACATTTAAGAATTTAATTAAGAAGTATAAAAATAGAATATATAAAGTTGATACTAAAGAAATATGTATCATAATAGAATTATGAAATATTTCTAGTTTTATATAAAAGATTAAATATATTAAAGTTACTAGAAATGAATTATTTGAGCTTAAAAATAATTTAAAAAAAATATATACAACTATTAAATTTATAAAATTAGAAAAAATTAGAAAGTAAAAATATAAATTAATATTATTTGAGAAATAGTAATGAATTATTTCAAGAAATATGTATAAAATTGGTCTGTCTGGATGTACTATAAAATTACTTAAACCATTTTTTAAATTCATTAAACTATAATCATCTGGGGCAAGAGAGTTTCTTTCAAATGGAATAAAATGCGCGATAATTAACAAGATTAGAATAATAAATACGTGATAACTAAATTTTTTATCAAACATTTATTTCTTTATTGCTACAATAAACATAATATCATGAAAATTTAAATATATATCAAGTTTTAATAGATTTAACTTAGATAATATTTTTAAAATAAAACCAAAATACTTTCTGAATAAATTAATTTTATTTAAAATAAAATTAAGATTTCTGTAATAACCACAATATTGAATTGAAACTAATTCAAATCCATTATTTTCTAATAAAAGCTTAATTGTTTTTTTACTAAAATAATGAATATGTGAAGGTGGATGAATAAGCCTCCAATTTTTTCCTTTAAATCTAGCATTTAAGCTAGAAATATCTCCTGTAGTTATAAATATATAGGAATTTTTTTCTGCATAGTCACCAATTTGATTTATAAATTTTTTTGGATTTACTAAATGTTCAATAACATCAAACATACAAAAAACATTAAATTTTTTAATAAAATCTTTTTTCAGATTTAAAAAATCAACACATTTTGTTTTTAATTTAAGATTAGTTTTTGCATATTCAATTCCTTGAGAATGAATATCAATTCCAAATACTTCATTAAATTTCTCTTTAACTGTATTCAAAAAAAAACCATAGGCACAACCAATCTCTAAAAGATTTAAATTACTAGTATCTAATAGAATTTTTTTCATTGAATTTAATCTAATTTTTGCATTTTTTTCAATTTGTCTACGATCTTCTATATAATCTATATATTCATCTCCAAAAAAATAATCTTTAGAATATATTTTTTTTAAATCATTATAGTTTAACTCTAGATCGGCAAATATATGATTGCAAATATTACACTGAGTTAGTATATCTAATTTTTTTTTGAAACTTTCTTTATTATTGCAAACTATACATTCAGGCATTTATATTTTTTTCATTAATTATATACAAAGGTCTTTGTTTAACTTGGTCAAAAATTTTAGATATGTATAGACCGATTAATCCCAAAAAAATTAATTGAATACCTCCAAGAAAGGTTATGAAAACTATAAGATCAGTATATCCAATAGGAGAACTGTATGGTGATAAAAATTTTTTAATTATTGCAAATAATCCGTATATAAATGAAATAAAAGACAGAGTTAATCCAAAATATAATGAAAGTTTTAATGGAATTGTTGAAAATGCAAATACTCCATTAGATGCAAGTTTTACAAGTTTAAAAAAATTATATTTTGACTTTCCAAATTTTCTTTCATTTGGAGAATATTCAATTTCTGTATAAGGAAAGCCTACCCATTGTATTAATCCTCTAAGGAATCTCTCTTTTTCTTTAATTTTGTTTAACTCTCTACAAACTTTTTGGTCAATTAATCTAAAATCTGAAACATTATTGGAAATATTTATATCAGAAAAGAATCTTAAGAAAGAATAAAAAATAAATGAAAAAAATTTTATAAACATATTTCTTTTTCCTTGTGATTTTTTAACCATTTGAACAATTTTAAAACCATCATTATATTTTTTAATCATATCTGGAATATTTTTAACCGGATGTTGTAAATCTGCATCCATCATAATTACAATATCTCCATTAGCATAATCTAATCCAGCTGATAGAGCAATTTGATGACCAAAATTTCTACTAAAAGAAATAAATTTTACTGATTTATTTTCTTTTGAAATATTTTTTATAATGTTTAAAGTATCATCAATACTTCCATCGTCAACAAAGATATATTCTAGAGCATATTTTAATTTTAATGACTGAATAGCATTATAAATTTCAATTATACTTTTTTCTTCATTATATACTGGAATTATTATATTAATTTTTTTCACTAGAATTTAGAATATATTCGTATGTTTTTTCTAAGCCCTCATCTAAATTTATCTGAGGTTTTTTACCAATCAAATTCATTAATTTTTGACTACTTCCAAATCTTTTTTCTACTTCATAATCCACTCTGAAAGATGGGTTTTCAACTAATTTAATTTTGCTATTTGATTTAGTGATTTTAATTATTTTTTCAGCTAAAGCTAGAATAGTGATATCCTCTCCTTTAGTAATATTAATTATCTCTGTTCCTTTGCATTTTTTAGCGATTTCAATAGTTGCATCTACCGTATCACTTATGTAAGTGAAGTCTCTAGTTTGTGAGCCATCACCATAGACGATAATATCATCACCTCTGATTGCTTGGTTAAAAAACCTAGGAATAACCATTCTAGTATCTTGCTTAGGTCCATAAATATTAAAATATCTTAATGAGAAGTTGTCGATTTTATGTTCTTTAAAAACTGATTTTAAATAAATTTCATTGTATCTCTTTGCTATAGCATAACTTGATGTCGGAGAAACCATAAAATCTTCTTTAACTGCTCTGTCAATATCGACCTTTCCATATATACCACTTGTAGAGGCATATATTATTTTTTTTACGTTATTAGCGATAGATGCTCTTATGACATTAAAGGTACCGATAGATTCTGTTTCCATTGTTTCTATTGGATTTTTTGCTACTTCATCGACTCCTAAAAAAGCAGCAAGATGGAATACCATATCACAATTTTGTATAGATTTTTCAACATCATTATAGTTTTTAATATCAAGTTGATAGAGTTGAATATTTTTATTTATATTCAATTTAGAACCTCTTAATAAATTATCTAAAACAATTACTTGATTATTTTTAGAAAGAGCCTCAACTAAATGGCTACCTATAAATCCCGCACCACCTGTAACTAAAATTTTCATTATAATAGAGTTTTAAACATGAAAAATAATATTTCAAGTTTAATAATCCTTATAAAAAATATGATAAAAATTGTTTTCTATATTATGATATTTTAAATCACGAAATAATACAAAATCATTATCTGAATAATTTCTTAATTTATTAATAATTATTATGTCAAAAAAACCTTCACTAATTATTTTATTTAAATTAAAGAAGTCATTTTTAACTCTTATATAAAATTTTGGATTATATTTTTCATAAAAGCTTATATTATAAATATTATTATAATCAGAATAATATTTAATTATATGAGAGCCATCTGCTAAAATTTTTGGATCATTAATATTTAAATTGTTAATATCCTTAATTAATGATTTTATTGGTGAGATTTGATAATTTTTATTTTTATAATTATCTAAATAGCTATAACCAGAAAATAAAAAAACAATAAATATTAAAATTAGATTAATTTTATTATTATAATTAATTTCAGATACTAAATTACATAAATAAAAAATTAATAAAACTAGAGAAGGAAATATATAAGTAATATTATGTGCAAAAGGAATAATTAATAAGAAGTAAATAGCAGAAAAAAATAAATAAATATTATAAGTATTATTTTTTAATATTTTTTTATAACAAAAAATTACAATTGGTAAAATTAAAATAAATAAATAAAGATTTGTAATTAAAAAATTATATAGAAATTGATATAAATTTAAATGTGAGTATTCATTTTCAAATGCAAAAAAAAATCTATAAAAATACATTAAATATGTTTTTATAAGAGTAAAATTATATAAATTTGCAGGCCAAATAATTATAAAAATGATTATAGTTAATATAAAATAATAAAAATATTCATAAAAATCATTTTTTTTCTTATAACTGTCATAAATCAAAATTATTAAGCTTGAACTTATAATAATTATGGATGTTTCCAAACTAATTAATAATAAAGAACTACATAATATAAATTTGTAGAAATTTACTTTTGTTCTATAATTATAATAATTTAAAAAATTAAACATATAAATAAGTAAAATAAATGAGAAGAAAACGTGAAAATTAATTCTACTTATACTAGATTGAAATAAGAGAGAATTTAAAAAAATATATAATATAAATAGTATACTTATTTTATTAAAGAAATTTAAATCTTTTTTATAAATTAAAAAATAAAAAATTATAAATAATATAGTATAGCCAATAATATTTTGTGCTAAGTTCAATTTTAGATCTTGTATATAAGTATCATCATCCAAAAAAAAATTTAAATAATATATTAAAAAGGGTGGATGAAAGTTTCTTAAAATAAAAACATCATCAATATCAGTATACTCATTTAATAGTGTTTTTTCAGAAATATCTGATATATTTTTGGGATTGTTTATTTTATCATAACCAATTGTAATAAATTTTATAAAATTTAATGAATTTTTTTCAAATGCATTCTCAAAAAAACCTTTTTGAACTGCATTTATGATATTTACCTCATCCCAGGATAATTCAAAATCAAAATTTTTAGAGGAATTTCTATAGAAATAATCAAATATAAAAATAACTAATATTAATAAAATTAAAAAAAAATTAATAGATTTATGATTTAACATCAATAAAATATTTTAATTTTTAAAATTGTAACTAAAGCAATTAAACCATCTTTCCATTTTATTTTTTTACCTTCTAAAATATTTCTAGGATAATATGAAATTGGTACTTCGTAAATTTTTATATTATGTTTTAAAATTTTACATGTTACCTCAGGACAAAACTCAAATCCTGAAGAATTTAAAAATATTAAATTAAAAATTTCTTTCCTAAACACTTTGTAGCAAGTATGCATATCTGTAAGATTTGCTTTTGGATATAAAATATTTAAAATTTTTGTAAGGATTATACCTCCAATGTAAAACGAAAAAAAAGCGTAGCTATTTTTTTTTAAATTTCTACTACCATAAACTACTTTTATATTTGTATTATTGAATGGCTCTAGTAATATATTATAATCATTTGGATTATATTCTAAATCAGCATCTTGTATCAGGATAATTTCTCCACTACATTTTTTTAGAGCATTATTAATTGCTGCTCCTTTTCCTAAATTTTTTTGATGATTTATTAATATAATATTTTCAATTTGATTTAAAATATTAGTTGTACCATCGTTAGAACCATCATTAACCACAACGATTTCTTTTTTGAAGTTTTCTATTAATTTAATTTTTTTTACTTTATTTATTATATTTTCAATTGTTTTTACTTCATTATAACAAGGTATGATTATTGATAATTTCATTATTTTTTTGACGATTTATAGTATATTTCAAATAAAGAAAAAAATATAAAGTTTAAAATTTTTATGTTAAATTTAATTAGTAAACTTCTTATTTTTCTAAAAAAAATAATAGAAAATGAATTACAATAAATAAAATTGTTATTTTTTTCCATTTGATTAATAATTTTAAATGAGTTTTTAATCATATTGTTGTTGAGCAAAACATAGTTTATCAACCTTTCCCTATCAAACACAACATATTTATATAGAAAAGTTGGATCATCCTTTTTTAAAAAAATATGATTAATTTCAATATTATTTTTTTTATTTTTAATTATATAATTCAGATATAAATATTTTAAAAAACAGAAAGAAATAGTACTTTTTTCAAGATATTTAAGTACAACATAATAGGATTCTAAATTTTCATTATTATTATAAATATCTATCATACAATCATATGTCTTATTATTGATATAATTATTTTTCATAAATAATTGACAGTTAATATTAAATTTAAGAAATTTTATTATAATCAAAAGAGAGATATAATCATCTAGCATATAATCCAATGGATTTTTAATTAATGATTCTATTTCATTAATAATATTAACTTTAGAGAGATTATCAACAAGTTCTAAATTATTTAATCTATAAATGTCCTTAAAAGAAAATCCATATTTTTGACTTAATACATTTTTAACAATATCATTTTTATTTATTAAATATTTAAAATTTTTAATATGTTGAGATTTATTTTCATAATTAAGTATGAATATTTTCTTATTTTTTAAAATTGCTTCGAAAAAAATTTGTGTATAACCTGTCAAAAAAATAATTTTAGAATAATTAATTAAATTATTTAAATCGACATCCTCATGGATAATTTTTAAATTTTTATAATTTTTAAAATAGTTATTTTTTTTATAGAAAGTATAATCAACAGGATGGACTTTTACTAAAACTTGATGATCAAATTTGAAATTATTAAATATTTTTTTTATTAGTTCATTTTGCAGTTTAAAGGACTCAATACTAATGAAATTATTTTGTGATGAAGCATTTAATACTAATAGGATGTAATTATTATTTTCTAATTTTTTATAATTGGAATATTTATTTTTAGGATTTAACCATCCTGTTACAAATAATTTTTTTTCTGGATAGTTAAATTTAATAAACATTTTTTTTTCAAATTTTGAATTAATTAAAAATTTACTTACAGGTAATAAATAATTATTGATTTTATTATTATGTAAATACATTTGATGAGTTTCTTGAATAGTAAGAGATGGTAAATTATTTTTAATACAAAAACTATATAATAAAACTGGCGTAAATCTTAATTGAGCAGTTGCAAATATTACTAATGAAACTCTGTTAATGAATTTATTTAAGTTTGTTAAATCATCAGAATCAATCTTGATAGATTTTAAAGTTGTTAATCTAGGAATATCATCAATATATAAACTTTCATAAACTATAACTATCTCATATTTTTTTAGATTATTTGATAATTCATTCGCAATATTTATATGATTATTTGTAACTGCATAAAATATAATGATATTTTTGTTTGTGTTCATTTTTTAAAGTAGTATGATAAAATTAATCTAACATGCATGAATAAAATATTAATTTTTACTTTCATATTTAATCTATTATTGAAATAATTATCAAAATAAAAATTAAACATTTCATTATAATAAATTTTTTTCATTTTAAACGTAGCTTGCTGATCATGTGATCTCCAATAAGAAAGAATATGATTTGAGCAATAAATATCAAAATTATACGAAACATCTAAAAAAAATATATAATCACATATAAATTTATATTTAGAATTGAAATATTTAGCTTTTTTAAAAACTTTTTTATTAAATATTACAGTTGAAGATCCTATAAAACACCCATATTTAATTAAATTGAAAAAAGCATTTTTATTTGATAAATTCAAATTTTTTGGATTAAAATTGTCTTTGTCTTTAGAAATTTGAAATCTTGAGTACAATATTTTTTCATTTTGTTTAATATTAAAGTCAGAGAAAAATAGTTGTGAATCATTATTGAGTTTTATTTCATTTACCTGAACTTCTAGTTTTGTTTTACTCCAAAGATCATCATGATCAATTAAGGCTATCCAATCATATTTAGATTTTAAAATAGCATAATTTCTTGATGATGCTAAACCAGCATTTGAGTTACTAAAATAATTTATATCTAATTCACTTTCTTTAGATTTAAAATCTAAGATTATCTCTTCGGTACTATCAGATGAGCCGTCATTAATGATAATTATTTCAAAATTATTGTATGTTTGATTTTTGATACTGTTCAATGTTTCCAATAAATATTTTTCAGAATTATAACAACAAATTATTATAGAAATAAAAATATCCATACCTTAAAAAAATTTTTTATAAATAGTTAAAATTTTATTAAAAATATTATTAGGTAAAATTTTATAAGAAAATGAATAAATAAAGTATTTAAAATTAAAAAAAATAATTTTGCCTATTAAGCTTCTTTTAAATACTTCTTTTTTTTTATTTATTCTCGCTATTTGTTCATAATTTTTAGATAAAGTTATATTTTTTTCTTCTTTTTTAACAAAAAACCAAGATGGAAACTCTGAATATTTTTCATTAATTTTTTTATTTGTTATATTTAATTCTAAATTTAATTGACTGACGACATCATCAACAATCATTTTCACTAATGGCCATTTTCTATGATAATCATCTCCTGCACATATGCCTCCGATTTTTAATTTTTTGATCCATTGAATTAGAGCTTTACCTGCATCACTTCCTTCATGTGCAAATCCATCAATATAAATAAAATCTAGAGAGTTGTCTTGAAAATCATCTAGTGAATCATTAAATTTTTTTCTTATTAATTTATAATTTTCGAAATTTGATAGTTTTTTTTTTGCTTTTATATACTCATTATTATCATGCTGAAACATATCATAAGAATCTATTCCATAAAAATACTTAAATTTTTTTGACTCCATCATTTGATATGAAAATGAGCCTTCTGCAACACCTAATTCTACACCAATATTTTTTTCTCCAATTAGATTATTTATAATTTCATACCTATTAATATTTAAATAATTTGTTTTCATTTACTAAAAATATATTTGGATCTCCATATTAAATATTCTAAATAATTTTGAAAATTTATAAGAATTAATTTAATTCTCTCTTTGTATGATATTTTCCATGTAATAATTGAAACTGAATTTTTATATGAAGTTTGAATTATACTAACTTCTTTAAAATATTTTTTTATTTTATTTATCCACCAATTTGAAGGTTTTACAGTACAATGAGCGTTTTCTCCATTTGGAAGTATAGTTTTTGCTTCCTTAAGGTAAATATTAAAAAAAATATTATCAGAAATAGAGGCCATTTGGTTTAAAACACTATCAATTTCTGTTTCAGGTATATGCTCCATAACATCACAATTAGTTATAACATCTACTTTAAGATTCTTTTCTATTGTCTTATATTCATCTATTGCAGGATCGTATTTGTAAATCTTAAGACTATTTTTTATCAAAAATAATTCTGCTAAATTACCTTTACCACATCCGTAATCTAGTAATGATTTACATTTGAAATTAATTAAAGTATTAATTAATCTATACATAGGTGTCAAATTTCTTTCATATGTATGATTTTTTTTATAATATTCTTGGTATAATGTAATTTTTTTATTCATTAATTCTAATAATGAAACTTTGTTGATAAACTCCATATCTTGAAAAAGGAACTAAACTTATATTTTTATTTTTATTTAACCATTCTTTAGTGGCTAGTTGCTCACCTTTGTTGGGGTTACCTTTGTAAGCATACCAATCGTCAAAAATTATTACAGTACCATTTTGGATTATATCAGTTATGAAATCTAATACTATTTTGGCCGAATGATATAGATCACAATCAATCATAATAATGGAGGCTTTGTTCATATTATTATTTATTTTATTGTTTTCATTTAAAGTTTCTTCATAAAAACCTTCAATTATATTTATTTTATTTAAACTAATTTTATTTCTAATTAAGTTTTTTTCAAAATCTTCTCTACTGCAGTCATATCTTCCCTGTGAGAAAATAGGGTGATTTTGATCAATATTTTTTATATTTGGTAAACCTTTAAAGGAGTCAAAAGCATAAAATTTGACATCATGTATTTTTAATTTTTCAAATGCTTGTTTTGCTAAATTTTTGTCAGAAAAAGCTTGTAGTGTACGTTCATAGTTTGACCATTCATTTTTATAAAAATTAATTAATTTATAAGCTTTTATAAAAGACGCACCTTTGAAGCAACCAAACTCGTAATAATCACCATTTATTCCTTCTGAGATAATATACTGAGCTGCTAAATTTATTGGAGAATTATCATTAATCTCATTCTTTAAAATTAATTTAGTTAAAACAAATCTAAAAGGATACAAAATATTTTTTAAAAACTTTGTCATTAGTTTATTATAACCTTATCTTCACCCCATTTAAAAGAATATTTAATAATTGCGTTATTTAAATTTTCATCTCTATCTAAGCCTTTATTAAAACCTTCAATTAAATGATTAAGAAAATTTCCCATCCTTTGTTGAGATAGATTATCTAAAAATGGATCAAAATGTGAGATATTTTCTTTCCAATTACCTAAATTATTATATTCATTACCAAAAAAATATTCATTCATAGCACCTAATGCAGTAAACCAATCTTTAAAAATAATATTATTATTAAGTTTTTTATAAAAAATACTCTCATAATTCTTTTCTCTGTCTATCATTATTGTTGGTATCCTATTTGAAGCCGTTTCAAGAGCTGCTGTGCCAGCACTCAATGAAGAATGTATTACTAAATCACTTGATAATGCTGCTTGTAATGGTGTTATTTTACTAAATGGCACTCCTTCTCTTTCATACGACTCAAAAATATGGCACCTTCCTGTTTTAATAGCTTGATCAAGAAGTGTATTATATTTGCCTAGTCTTTTCCTTAGTGAAGAAGGGTTTTTAGGTTTAAAAATTAAACCAAGTTTTTTGTTTCTTAACATTTCATTAATAATCAAGTAATAATTTTCTTTTTGTAGACTGTGACCTGTATGAAATCTTTCATCATCCAAAGAATTTTCATCTAGCACACAAGCAATTTTTTGCACACCATTATTTTTAAGATAATTTCTAATCTTATTAGCATTACTAATATTCATTTCATTAATTTCATAGTTAGGTATACCAGTTATTATTTTGTACTTAATATTAGATCCATTATTATAATCATTATCAGCACTAAATTTTGAAAAATAAAAACAAATATCAAAAATAGATTTACAAAAATAATTTCTGTGTCCCTCAAAATTAAGTTGTTGCATAGTTGAGATTCCGTTAAGTAAACTAATTGCTTTTGATTGTGCAATATGAGAAGAATCATATTTATACCAGTTTAAAGTTATTTTAATATTATGAGTTTTGAAATAACTATACCAAAAATTAACAGAAAAATCGAAATTATTACAAATTTTATTTAACTCTAATTTTTCATTAATATTTAATAAATTTTTGTTAATAAATTTATAATTGTTATTTTTATAATAAAATTTATTTCTCTCAAAATTTAAGGTTGTATAAATACCATAACTATTTAGCTTATTCTTTGTTTTGAAAGTTAATGTATTATATGCAACGTTATTTCTCGGAAAATTAGACTCTATTAACCATGAAAAATCAGATCTTTCACCATTTAAATTTAAATTTGGCTGAGATTTTCCTTCACAGTACAATTTGATATTACTATTCAAATATTTTTTTTTTTCTAATAATAAAAGTATCTTTAAGTAAATTTTTGAAATAAATTATTTTGAATAAATATAATAATGTTTTTTTATTAATTATATATGAAGTTTGTATTAAATTAATGTTTTTACTATTTGAATACTCACTAAATATAGAAAACCAACTTCTACTATTTATAACAAAAATATTATTTTTATAATTTTTTTTATTTAATAAATACACTACATTTATAAGGAAAATTAATCTGAAAAAAGAATGTCTTAAGTGGGCACTCTGACCAATTATACTTTTTAAAAAAAAATTTGTAATTAACTTATTATTATTAAAAAAATTATAATTTTTTTTAATTTTTTTTTCAAAAATATACAAATCATTTCTTGGTATTATTTCTCGAATAATTTCTTCAGTTTCAAAATTTTTAATATCCATCATTTTAAAGTTAAGTTTTTTTAAAGATATTCTAAATAAATATTTAAATATAAATATAAACATGAAATCTAATTTTTTAGAGTAAATATAATATATTGTTTTATTTTTATTAAATTTTAAAATTTTAATTACTAAAATAAAAAAAGTTAAAAAATTTATTTCTTCTAAATATATCATTTATTTTCATATATTTTATCAATAAGCTTCATTATATTTAATGCTTCTTGAGAACTACCTATTTTTATTTTTTTATTTTTTATAATCGAATCTATAAATAATTGAGTCTCTTTATGAAAAGAATTATCAATATTGAATTTTAATTTAGTTTCTTTTGACCATGAAGCTGCAGGGGGTAAACTTCTATTTTTTGCTATAGTCAAAGTTTCTTTACCATAAGAGTTCGATGAAGTTTTTAAACCGTTTAAAACAAAGTAACCTTTTTCCATAAAAATTTCTAATGAAAATAAATGTCTCCATTGCGTCATTGTTGAGTGCAAAGAAGCTGAAATTTTATTTTTTGTATTTTCTAAAATTATGAATGCATTATCTTCTACATCTAAATTCCAATATA
>MDTG01238505.1_pt1 | contig 25362 bp, 23 predicted proteins | sample 811421 | NCBI WGS metagenome assembly MDTG01 (sample SAMN05326645, study PRJNA326480) | marine metagenome | isolation source: seawater | place: Pacific Ocean: South East | collected 2011 | reverse complement strand
TCGACGCCATGAGCCTCGCCGCGCTCGAGGACCAGCGGCCCGACACGCGCTATTTGAGCACCGGAGGCGGTTGGTCGCCGGCGAGTTCCGAGGCCCTGCTCGATCTCGCCGTTCGGGCAGACGCCCTCCTGGTGGCGGCCACCGACAACAATGCGCAAGGGGAGACCTTTGCCGAAAGGCTCGAGGCGCTCGCTGCCGATGCCGGTTGCGGGTTCGTGCGGCTGCGGCCGGAGCTGGAGGACTGGAACGAGGATCTGAAGGCAAAAAGAAGAAATAAGGATGGAAGGGAGGAGGAGAAGGACAGCTGCCCCATGCCCGCCGTCCGCCTCAAGGGTGAAGCTCCGCCCGGCTGACGCCGGCCCTTGACCCGGCCGGACGGAGAGGCGGCCGCGGGAAGGGGTCCGGAAGGGCTGACGAAGATGGTGATGCCGACAGGGTGCGCCGCGCTCCAGCCCGGGACAGGCCTCGAAGGAGCCCGCCATGACCTCTCCCATCCGCAAGATCCATTTCGGAATCGCCGACCGCCATCAGATGTTCAGATTATTCGACCGCCATGCGCAGCGACCCGATCGCTGGCAGACCGATGACAGCGCTCTCTACGCCGGCGAATGGTTCGAAATCGCACAAGCCCAGCATGACTACATGCTCGAAATCCTGCCGCCATTGTGGATGCGCGGCGAAATGTTCGCCATGCGCGAATTCCTCACCGGCAATATCACCAGCGTCTTCTATACGCTCAGCATCAACGGCGTGACCCGGTACTTCCACGCCTATTGCGATCTGTCCGATCCGCGCTCGCCCTATGAGATGCGCGACGCCATCGTCGAGCGGGAGCGCCGGCCGGACAAGGCGATGACCCGCGAAGAGCGGATCGAGCACATCTGGAGCGCTACGCACGACAAGTATCGCGGCTATGCCGGCGCCGAATTCCGGCCCGAGCATCGCGGCAAGCGGACTGTCATCGTCTATGGCAAGCCGGGCACGCGGTTCGAACTGCTCGAGAGCCTCACCGATCAGCAGATCTCGGAAAAGCTGCCGGTGCATCTGCGCTACCTGCCGCGCGCGCAAGCCGCGTGAGGTGGGCCATGTTCACATTTCCGATTCTTGCGGTGCGCAAGGTCATCGCGCGCGGCGAAGAGGATGCCGCGGCCAATGGCGGTTTCCGCAATCCCTATTACGGCACTCGTCCGGGAGAGGGCGAGAAGCCCGGCTTCTGGCTCGTTGGCGACGAGGGCGTCTACATCATCTCCAACGGCAAGCTCGCCGAGGGCCAGAAACCACTCGTGGTCTATTCGACCGAATGCCATCCGAAGGGCGATACCGACTGGTGGGATTACAAGCGCCGGCATTTCGGCGGCGATGACGGCATCGAGTTCATCGATGCCGATCTACTGGTTCCGAGCTTCAACCGCAGCTTCGGGATCACCCATCTCGGCATCCAGCTCACCGAGAACGACATCTCGTTCTCGCTGATCACCCGCTAACCCCTTTCTCAAATCCGCACGTCATTGACGCTGCCGGGTCTCCCGGCGGCGCGGCTTCGTGCGCCCGCATCACAGGAGACATCACTATGTCCGACCACGATCCTTTCACTCTCGATATGTTCGATAGCTCAGCCTTGTCCTCGGGGCTCGGCCTTGGCGTTACCGCCTTTGCCGACGGTCCGGCAATCGAACCCGACAAAGATGTTCCGCCGCCGGCGGCACCGGCCAACCGGTTCAAGAACCGACAGGCCGCCGAAGCCACCGAGCGCGGCAGCAACTTTCATCTTTCCGGAAGCCGTTCGTTGGCCAAGGGTTGGAAAGCCCGCGCACGCGACAATCTCGAAGCGATTGCCCTTGCCGCGGCGATCGCGGCCGAGCACCGGCCCGCGACGCGGGAGGAGCAGGCGCGCCTCATCCGGTTCACCGGATTCGGCGCGTCCGATCTCGCCAATGCGATCTTCACCCGGCCCGGGGAGGAGGGGTTCCGCAAGGGATGGGAAGACCTCGGCGAAGAGCTGCAGGAGGCCGTGACCGAGGCCGATTACGCCTCGCTCGCCCGCTGCACGCAATATGCTCATTTCACGCCGGAGTTCATTATCCGGGCGATCTGGAAGGGTCTCGAACGGCTCGGCTGGCGCGGCGGCCGCGTCCTCGAACCGGGCATCGGCACGGGGCTGTTTCCGGCCCTGATGCCAGAGGCGTTGCGGGAGACCTCGTTCGTCACCGGCGTTGAGCTCGATCCGGTCACCGCGCGCATCGCCCGGCTCCTGCAGCCGGTCGCCCGCATCATCGAGGGCGATTTCGCGCGCACCGAGCTGCCGGCGCATTTCGATCTTGCCATCGGCAATCCGCCGTTTTCGGACCGGACCGTGCGGTCCCACCGCGCCTACCGGTCGATGGGATTGCGGCTGCATGACTATTGCATCGCACGGTCGATCGATCTCCTGAAACCCGGGGCGCTTGCCGTCTTCGTCACTTCCTCGGGCACGATGGACAAGGCGGATACCGCGGCCCGCGAGCACATCGCCAACTCGGCCGATATGATTGCCGCGATCCGTCTGCCCGAAGGCAGCTTTCGGCAGGATGCCGGCACCGATGTCGTCGTCGACATCCTGTTCTTCCGCAAGCGCAAGCCGGGCGAGCCACAGGGCGACGCGAGCTGGCTCGATCTTGCCGAGGTCGTTCCCGCGAGCGATGACAGCGACGCCATTCGGGTCAATCGGTGGTTTGCCGACCATCCCGATCATGTCCTCGGCAGCCACGCGACCACATCCGGCCCCTTCGGCGAGACCTATACGTGCCTCGCCGGTGACGGCGATCTCGAAGCTGACCTGGAAGATGCCATTCTCTCTCTTCCGAACGCCCTCTATGACGGCGAGCCTCACGTGATCGATGTCGATCTCGAACTTGGGGCGAGCCTGACGGATATCGTCAAAACCGAGGATGCGCATGTCCGGGAGGGCAGCTTTGTCTTCGATGCGTCGAGGGGCCTCATGCAGGTGCTCGACGGCCAGCTCGCACCGGTGCCTGTCCGCAGAGGCCGGTCCGGCGAAGGGTTTTCCGAAAAGCAGATCAACATCGTCAGGAAGCTGATCCCCGTGCGGGACGCTGTACGTGCGGTCCTCAAGGCCCAGGAGACCGATCAGCCCTGGCGCGACCTGCAGGTGAAGCTGCGCATCGCCTGGTCGAGCTTCGTCCGCGACTTCGGGCCGATCAATCACACCAAGGTGTCGATCACTGAGAATGACGCCACAGGAGAAACCCGCGAAACGCATCGCCGTCCGAACCTGCAGCCCTTCCTCGACGATCCGGACTGCTGGCTGGTCGCATCGATCGAAACCTACGACCTCGATACGGATACGGCCAAGCCCGGCCCGATCTTTTCCGAGCGGGTCATCACCCCGCCATCGCCACCGGTGATCACCAGTGCCGCCGATGCGCTTGCGGTCGTGCTCAACGAGCGCGGTCATGTCGACATCGATCATATCGCCGAGCTGCTGCACGAAGACGGCGAAACCGTCATTGAGGAGTTGGGCAGCGCCATCTATCGCGATCCGGCGGATGGGTCATGGCAGACGTCCGACGCCTATCTTTCCGGTCCCGTGCGCGACAAGCTGGCGATCGCAGAGGCGGCCGCCGAGTTCGATCCGGCTTACAGCCGCAATGTCGAGGCGCTCGAGGCGATCCAGCCGGCCGATCTCAGCCCCTCCGAGATCACCGCGCGGCTCGGTGCGCCGTGGATTCCAGCCAGCGATGTCGTCGACTTCGTCAAGGAGACGACGGGCACGGACATCACGATCCGACACATGCCGGAGCTCGCCTCCTGGACGGTCGATGCGCGAATGCTGGCCTACCGCGCGGAGGGAACCTCGGAATGGGGCACGAAGAGGCGGCATGCCGGCGAACTGCTCGCCGATGCCCTCAACAGCCGCATCCCGCAGATCTTCGATACAGTGAAAGACGGCGACAGCGAGCGCCGGGTCCTTAATGTCGTCGACACCGAGGCGGCCAAGGAGAAGCTCACCAAGATCAAGACCGCTTTCCAGACATGGGTCTGGTCCGATCCCGACCGCACCGACCGGCTGGCACGGGTCTATAACGATACCTTCAATAACATAGCGCCCCGATCCTTCAACGGGGACCATCTGAAACTTCCGGGCGCCTCAGGCGCCTTTGTTCTTTATGGCCACCAGAAACGCGGCATCTGGCGGATCATCTCGTCGGGCGCGACTTATCTCGCCCACGCCGTCGGCGCCGGCAAGACCATGACCATGGCGGCCGCCATCATGGAGCAACGCCGGCTCGGCCTGATCTCGAAGGCCATGCTGGTCGTGCCCGGCCATTGCCTGGCGCAGGCCGCCCGCGAATTCCTGGCGCTCTATCCGACGGCCCGCATTCTGGTCGCTGACGAGACGAACTTCACCAAAGACAAGCGCCATCGCTTCCTGTCGCGCGCCGCGACAGCCAACTGGGACGCGATCATCATCACCCATTCCGCCTTCAAGTTCATCGCCGTCCCCGCCACCTTCGAGAAGCAGATGATCGAGGATGAGCTTGCGCTCTACGAGGAGCTGCTCACCCGGGTCGAGAGCGACGACCGGGTGTCGCGCAAGCGGCTCGAGCGGCTGAAAGAGGGAATGCGGGACCGGCTGGAATCGCTGGCGACGGTCAAGGACGATCTCCTGACGATTTCCGAGATCGGCGTTGATCAGATCATCGTCGACGAGGCGCAGGAGTTCAGAAAACTCTCCTTCGCCACCAACATGTCGACGCTGAAAGGCGTCGATCCGAACGGCTCGCAGCGCGCGTGGGACCTCTATGTGAAATCCCGGTTCATCGAAACAAAGAACCCGGGCCGCGCGCTCGTGCTGGCGTCGGGCACGCCGATCACCAATACGCTCGGCGAAATGTTCTCGGTGCAGCGCTTCCTCGGATTCGATGCGCTGAAGGAACGCGGCCTGCACGAGTTCGATGCCTGGGCCTCGACCTTTGGCGATGTGGCGACCGAACTCGAACTGCAGCCGTCGGGCAAATACAAGCCCGTCTCGCGCTTTGCCACCTTCGTCAACGTGCCGGAACTGATCGCCATGTTCCGCTCCTTCGCCGATGTCGTGCTGCCTGAGGACCTGAAGCAATATGTGAAAATCCCTGCCGTCTCGACGGGCAAGCGGCAGATCGTCACCGCCAAGCCGACCGACGACTTCAAGCTTTATCAGCAGGTCCTCGAGGCACGCATCAAGGCCATTGAAAAGCGCGAGGGACCGGCCCAGCCCGGTGACGACATACTGCTTTCCGTCATCACCGACGGACGCCATGCGGCGATCGATCTTCGGCTGGTCGATCCCGACAATGATAATGAGCCCGACAACAAGCTCAACAAGCTGATCGAGAACAGCTTCCGCATCTGGCGCGAGACGGGTCAGAACGAATATCTGAGCCGCGACGGAAAACCCTTCGATCTGCCCGGCGCAGCGCAGATGATCTTCTCCGATCTCGGGACGATCAGCGTCGAGAAATCGCGCGGCTTCTCCGCCTATCGCTGGATCCGCGACGAGCTCGTCAGGCTCGGCGTTCCGGCCTCCGAGATTGCCTTCATGCAGGATTACAAGAAGACCGAGGCGAAGCACCGGCTCTTTGCCGACGTCAATGCCGGCAAGGTCCGCTTCCTGATCGGGTCGTCCGAGACGATGGGCACTGGTGTCAACGCGCAGCTTCGCCTCAAGGCGCTCCACCATCTCGACGTACCCTGGCTGCCCTCCCAGATCGAACAGCGGGAGGGCCGCATCGAACGGCAGGGCAATCAGCACGACGAGATCGACATCTTCGCCTATGCCACCGAAGGCTCGATGGACGCGCAGATGTGGCAGAACAATGAGCGCAAGGCCCGGTTCATCGCCGCCGCGCTCTCCGGCGACACCTCCGTGCGCCGGCTCGAGGATCTCGGCGAGGGCCAGGCCAACCAGTTCGCCATGGCCAAGGCCATTGCCTCCGGCGATCAGCGCCTGATGCAGAAGGCGGGGCTGGAAGCTGACATTGCCCGGCTCGAACGCTTGCGCGCGGCGCATCGCGACGATCTCTTTGCCGTTCGCCGCCAGATCCGCAATGCCGAGCGCGACATCGACCATGATACGCGGCGCATTGCTGAGATCGGCAAGGATATCGAGCGCAGGATTCCGACCGCCGGCGATGCTTTCACCATGACGGTCGGCCAACAATCCTTCTCCGAGCGCAAGCCCGCCGGCCGCGCCCTGATGAAGGAAATCATGACGCTCGTGCATCTGCGGGAGGAAGACGAAAAGACCATCGCCAGGATTGGCGGCTTCGATCTCGTCTTCTCCGGCCAGCGCTTCGGCAACGACGAATTCCAGTATGACGTCGCGCTCGCACGGACCGGCGCGGAAACCGACATCGATCTCGCCCTGACCGTCACGCCGCTCGGCGCGGTCTCTCGCATCGAGCATATCCTCGCAGGTTTCGAGGACGAGCGGTCGCACTACCGCTTCCGGCTCGACGACGCCAAGCGCCGGTTGGCGTCCTACCAGTCCCGCCAGGGCGGCGAATTCGGCTTCGAGGAGGAGCTTGCCGACAAACGCCGGCAGCTCGATGCCATCGAGGCCGATCTGGCGGACGAGGTCCTGAAGGAGGGGAAGAAGGCGATGGAGGCGGCCTGAGCGCTTCAGGCCCCGTTACCCTCAGCCTGCTGCACGATATGTTCGAGCATATCCCGGATATACACACTCGGATAGACAGCGAAGCGGTCGCCATTGGCATGTGTGACGATTCCGTCGAACCGAAGATACCGATCATTGCCCTTGTCTTTAATGATGGAGAAGACGGGTGAGCCGCTCAGCCCGTCAGGTTCCACGCTTTCCCTAGTCGACCGACCGTGCTTCACGAAGATCGCCCGATGTTCGACGTCTAACGGCCGGGGCTCGTCTTCCTCGAGGTCTTGTCGGATCCAGCGCATCGTGAAGTTGGAGAGCTTGCTGTGGTCATCGCCATCGAGCTCGATGATCGCGGACGATGAGGGATAGCCGATCAGAAACGAGTAGTCGGCGGTGATATCCGCCGCATCGGACCAGAACATACTCGAGAGATCGAGATGCTCAGTTTTCGCTGAGCTTCCGCTGTAGTCAAAGAAGGTGAGGTCCTTCAGCGACTGGCGGTCTTCGTCGTCGATGACGGGGCGATGAAGACTGCTGGGCGGAACCGCCAGATTACGGTTTCCGCTATTGACCACCACGCGGAATTGATCGGCCGCCGGCGCGCCCTTCGCTACGTCTGTTTGATGGGCGGTCACGAGCGCAAAATTCCACCCATGAAAAGTGGCAAGAAAAGCGGTCCCGAATAGACGAAGTTCCCACACGTCGTCTTCGGTTGCGAACAACGCCGGGCGAACGAAGCGACGCATCGAGTCCGGCGCGGACTTGAACGGCACATAGGTACCGTTGATCCCCACGCTCATTTTTGCCTGGGCCGTCGTCCATGTCGGTATTGCCATCGAACACAAAACTCTCGTGAAAAAATACCCACGCAGGGGAGTGAAGAAAGATCGACGAAAAAAGTGAGGTTGGAAAGGGGACCGGTCGCAGATCGGTCGGGTCCAGAGACGCTAACGCTCAACCGCCGCCTGCGCCATCCCGGACCGTCGTCCTTCGCAGGGCTCGTGAGCCCCGCTTGTCCGGCCGGGCAGGGACGCTCGGCCGCAGTTGCACCGGCCCGCCCGCTCCGCGGTCCCGGGGATGTCTTCAATAAGAAGACGAGAAAGGGAACCGCCGGCATGCCGGGTTCTCAAACCCAACAAGGAGCTTCCAATGCATATCATCAAAATCGATCCGCGCGCGCTCAATGACAATCCCGACGACGCCCGCAAGTCCAAATCCACGCCGCAGGGCGATGCGCTGCTTGCCGCGACCATCAAGGCCGTCGGCATCATCCAGCCGCCTGTCGTCTCTCCCGAAGCAGATGGCGGCAACGGCTTTGTCATCCAGGCCGGCCATCGCCGCACCAGGGGCGCAATCGCGGCCGAGCTCGAGGAGATCGAGGTCATCGTGACCGATCCCGCCGATGACGGCGGCGCCATGCGCTCCATGGTCGAGAACATCGCCCGCGAACCGCTCAACCCGGTCGATCAGTGGCGCGCCATCGAGCGGCTGGTCGCGCTCGGATGGACCGAGGAAGGCATCGCCGCTGCGCTGTCCCTATCGGTCCGCCAGATCAAGAAGCTCCGGCTTCTCGCCAATGTGCTTCCGGCCATGCTGGACCAGATGGCCAAGGGCGACATGCCCGACGAGCGGCAGCTCAGGACGATCGCCGCCGCTTCGATTGCCGAGCAGAAGGAGGTCTGGAAGGCGCATAGACCGAAGAAGAACGAGACCACGACCTGGTGGTCGGTCGCCAACGGCCTCTCCAGGACCCGCATGTATGCGCGTGACGCCAGCTTCGACGACGAGCTGGCGCAAGCCTACGGCATCGCCTGGGTCGAGGACCTCTTCGCGCCCGCGGACGAGGACAGCCGCTACACGACCGATGTCGAGGCTTTCCTCGGCGCCCAGCAGGAGTGGATGACCAGCAATCTGCCGAAGAACGGCATGATCACCGAGTCCAACAATTGGGGTCAGCCGGAACTGCCGAAGAAGGCCGAGCGGGTCTACGGCAAGCCGAAGAAGTCCGACCATACCGCCATGTATCTCGACCGCGAGGGCAAGGTGCAGTCGGTCGTCTACCGGATGCCCAAGCCGAAAACGTCGAAAGGCAAGGCGGCGGACGGAGGCGTTGTTGCATCGACGCAACGCCCGGACGTCACCCAAAAGGGCCAAGACATGATCGGCGATTTCCGCACCGACGCGCTTCATGAGGCGCTACAGCGTGCGCCGATCGAGGACGACACGTTGATGGCTCTGCTCGTCATTGCCTTTGCCGGTCAGAACGTCCGCGTCGATAGCGGATCGGGCAATACGGGATCGTTCCGCAGCCAGATCGCGCCCCATGTCGCCAACCTCGTCGATGAGACCGGTAATCTCGCGTTCGACAAAGACACGCTCCGCGTCGCGGTGCGCTCGGTGCTGACCGAGGTGCTGTCGTGCCGCCGCAACATGTCGAATAGCGGCATTGTCTCGCGGATCGCCGGCAGCGTCGTCGGAGCCGACAGCTTCCTGCCCAATATGGGGACCGAAGATTTCCTTCTGTGCCTCTCCCGGCAAGCGCTTGAGGCCGCGTGCGCGGATACCTCGGTTCTGCCACGCAACAAGGTCCGCGACACCCGTGCCGCGCTTGTCGAGCATTTCAGGCAAGAACGCTTCGTCCACGGGTCGGCGCTGTTCGCGCCCGACGCCAACGAACTCGCCAACTGGAAGGCCCACAACGAGGTCGTCGAGGACGAAGACGCCACCGACGTCGACGGCTCCGCCGACGAGGCGGGTGAGGGCGACATCGACCCGGACGCCGTCTCAGAGGGTTTCCGCGAAGCCGCCGAATAACGCTCTTCTTCCTTCCGAACGCATATCGCGCCGCCGGCTCCGTCCGGCGGCGCTTTCGTTTCCAATCAACAAATCAAGGAGGACACCATGTCCGCCAAGCTCATCTTCGACCATGCCCCGATCGGCGCGATCATCGCCTATTCCGATGGAACGCCGCGGCCGCCGGAGCGTCACCGCAGGAAACTTGCCGACTGGAAGAACCGCAACGGGGCCGGCCGGCTGATCTGCAAACGTGCGGCCGTCGAGCGGGGCGCCCACGCGATCCCCGCGTCCTTCACCCTGCATGAGGGCGATTTCGGGTCGAATGGGACGATCGTCATGCGGGTTCACAAGACCTTCGATGTGAATTCGCCGAGGGAATTTACCGTGCGAGAGCAGCCGAAGGCCGGATCGGTCCTCGTAATGAGCCGGCCGGGCGACCTCGGGGAGCTCGTCTATCTCGCCGCAAACCGCATCGCCGCCGAAGACTGGCTCACCGGGCACGGCTATCCCGAAGCCGAGCTGCAGGAGGTCACGGTGCCGGCGCCGGATACCGGGAGGGCGGCGTGAATGTCCCTGGCGGAACAATCGTGGTCTCTCGGATGGAAGCAGCATACCGACAGACCAGGGCGCATCTCGAACGGATCGAACGCCAGATATCGGCGAGGGCGGAATGCATGACCACGACCGCCAAGGCGAAAGCCCGAAGACATCCCCGCGGGGGATCGCGCTGGACACGGTCGGATGAAACCATGTTCAGGACCTGCGTCGACCAGTTGAGCTTCGAGCGGCGCGGAGAAATCGATGCCCTCAGTCGTAAGCTCATGCGACAGGAGCGGGCGATCACAGCCGTCAGGGCAAAGACCATCAGCAAGGGGCCGACCGCCAAAGCGGATGTGCATGCCGCATTGTGACGGCAGGAGCGTGTGCGGCGGGCCACGGTCATTTCCTTCACATTGAGTGCCGTTGGAATGCCACCCCTGGCGGCCTCCCTTCGGTTCTAGTCGCGGTCGTAAACCGGCGGCCGGAGCCTTCAAGGCCGCTGACGCGCCGCGGTGCGGCCGCACGCACCATCCTCACCAAACCGGCCCCGCGGGACTGCGCGAGGGCTTGATAGGCCCTGCTGGCCCGCAGGACAGGTTCGCTCGTCTCGGTCCGTGCGGACCCTGAAGCCCCCGTCTTTCCGCCGGTTTCTTTTGCCCGCGCCCGAAGGGAGGGCCGGCAGGGGCCGGCTCGAGCCTTCGGTCAAACCGTGAAGGAAAGGACCTCACATGACCAGCAACGCTCGTCCCTCCCGTCAATCCGGCAAGATCGTCCAGCTCCGCAAGGGCGCTTCCCTCGAAATGGTCCGGCTTGCCTGCCCCGACAGCGCCCAGGCCTCCCTCATCTCTGAAAGCTTCGGCCTTCCCGTCATCGACAGCGACGGCATCCGCGATCTCCACCACAAGATCATCGTCGACACGGCCGAATCCCTGAACGAGGGCCTCGGCGACCGCGCCATGCAGATCCACCTGCAGCGCATTGTCGGCTCCTATGTCGGTTCTGCTCATGGCGCCGGCCAGTTCTATTCCCGGGCGGTCTCCGAAGCCCGAGATGCGACCGCGAAGTCGGCCAACGATACCCGCGACGAGGATCTCGACGGACCTGTCGGTTTCGACAGCAATGCTCAACGCAAGCGCCAATTCGCGGCCGATATGGGCATTCAGGCCCATGCGCTCCGTTGCGCCGCCGAGGGCGTCGTCACCGCCTACGAAGAAGTCGTCGGCGAAGCGTGGAAGCCCTTCCAACGCCAAGTCGAAAATCCTGGTCAGTTCGTCGACCGCAAGGCGGCCGAACTCCAGATGGCGGCTCTTGGTTGAGCCGCTCGGGCGGAGCTTCGGCTCCGCCCAATCTTTATCTACAACGCCCCAGAAAGTTGTTCAGACGAATGGCGGCTTTGCGCTCCCAAATCGGTCATTCGTGATCGGTAGCGCTCATCCCAATAGCTGCCATTCGCTGCTAATGGCGAAGGTCCTAGAGGAGCAGAAAACAGTCATCGGAGATATCTTATCAAAGAAAGCGATTTGGGATGGGACATGGCTCGCTCCAGTCTCAAGCGGCATAATGCCGCTACTGCAGCCAGCTAAGCGAAACTTTACCGTGTTGCCCTATGCAGTTGCAGTTGCTGGTTTGTGCGCTGGACGCAGCGTGCCGACCGGCTCTGGCATGACGGGACCACGCATGTGTCACAGGTAAGGCCATTCGAGCACGACGACGCCCCGGCGGTGGCGCAGATGTTCCTGCGTATCCTGCGCCATGAAACCTCTGCCGATGGTGGCGCGGCGCTCGCGGTCTATCTCGACGATCTTTTCTGCGGGCCATACGGATGCGACGGGGAGATCGTTTCGCGCGTTCACGTCACCGAAGACGGCCGGCTGAACGGCTTCATCGGCGTTCTCCCCCAGACCATGGAACTGGACGGCGAGCACCTGCGCGCCGCCATCTGCACCACATGGATGGTCGATGACCACGAGGCCGACCCCTTCGCAGGTGCACGTCTTCTGAAAGCCGTGCTGTCCGGCCCGCAGGACCTGTCCTTCAGCGAAACCTCCAACGATCTTTCGACGGCGATGTGGCGCCGCATGGGCGCCCATGTATTGGCCTCCTACAGCCTGGAATATCTGCGCGTCATCCGCCCGGCCGCTTTCGTCACGCGCATGGCCGCCAGCCGCTTCGGCCTTCTGGGGGCATTTACGCCGCTGGCCCGGTTGGCCGACCGCGCGGCGGGCGCCGGCGCGAACCGCCTGTCGTGGGCGGGCTACCGGCCGCGTCCCGGCAAGGCGGATGCGCTTGCCGAAACCGAACCGGACGAGGGTGAACTTGCCGCCGCCATCCGGGAACTGGTGGTGTATCATCCCCTGCATCCGCGCTGGAGCGACGAACAGCTTGCGCGCATGCTCACCCATGCCCGCGCCAAGGCCAAGCATGGCGCGCGCGTCCAGCGCATCCTGCACACCCGTGGTGGCAAGCTTGCCGGCCTCTTCGTCTATTATGGCGACCGCGGCGGCATCGGCCGGGTGATGCAGGTCATGGCCGCGCCCGGCATGGAAGGGCTGGTGCTGGAACGCCTGCTCGCCAATGCCCATGCGCGCGGCCTTGCCGCCATTCGCGGCCGCACCCAGCCGGCGCTGCTCGACGCCATGCTCGACCGCAAGTTCGCCTTCCTGCATGCCTCGTCCACCGTGTTCCATTCCTCCAGGCCGGAACTGGCGGACGCCGCCATGCAAGGCCGCGCCTTTCTCAATGGCCTGTCGGGCGAGAGTTGGACGCGGCTCATCGGCGACCGCTTCGATTGACGGGCGGGCGAGCGCGATGTGCGGCATAGCAGGCTTTTTCGGTTCAGGTGTTTTACCCGATGCGGCGCCGGCGCTGCTGCAGCGCCTGGCCGGCACGCTCGGCCATCGCGGGCCAGACGAGAAGGGCACGCATGCGGCGCCTGGCATCGGGCTTGCCCATGCACGGCTTTCCGTCGTCGGCCTCGCCGACGGCCAGCAGCCCATGGCCGATGCAAGCGGCGATCTGGTCATCTCGTATAATGGCGAGATCTTCAATTACGTCGAACTGCGCGAGCGTCTGCAGGCGCGCGGGCGGCGCTTTTCGACCGGCAGCGACACGGAGGTGATCCTTCATCTCTATGACGAGATGGGCACGGCCTGCCTCGACGAACTCAATGGCGATTTCGCCTTCGCGCTGTGGGATGCGCGGCGGCGGAGCCTGTGGCTGGCGCGCGACCGCATGGGCGTGCGTCCGCTCTATTACACGGATATCGGCGGCACGCTGTTCTTCGCCTCCGAAGTCAAGGCGCTGATGCAGGTGCAGGGCTTTGCGGCCGAACTCGATCCCGTCGCGCTCGATCAGGTCTTCACGCTATGGGCGCCGATCGCCCCGCGCACGGCGTTCAAGGGCGTCAGCGAACTGCCGCCCGGACACATGATGATCGCGCAGGAGCACGAGCGGATGGTGCGCCCGTGGTGGCGGTTGGAATTTCCCCGCGATGGCGAGTTCGAGACCCCGGCGGACCCGGTGGGTGAACTGGGCGCATTGCTGGAAGACGCCACACACATCCGTCTGCGCGCCGACGTGCCGGTCGGCGCCTATCTGTCCGGCGGGCTCGACTCCTCGCTCATCACCGCCCTTGCCGCGCGATTGGCGCCGGGACGGCTCGAAACCTTCTCGGTCGGCTTCCGCTCCGCCGAACACGACGAAAGCCGCTGGCAAGCGGAGGTGGCGGAAAGGCTCGGCGTGGCGAACCACCGGGTATCCTGCGGGGAAGAGGAGATCGTCGCCGATTTCCCCGACATCGTCGCGCATGCCGAATGCCCCGTCCTGCGCACCGCCCCCGCGCCGCTCTACAGGCTGGCCGGGCTCGTTCGCGACAACGGCATGAAGGTGGCGCTGACCGGCGAGGGTGCCGACGAGGTTTTCGCCGGTTACGATATTTTCCGCGAAGCCGCCATGCGGCGCTTTTGCGCCCGCCAGCCGGGTTCGACGCGTCGGCCCCTGTTGTTCCAGCGACTCTATCCCTATCTGCCGCAACTACAGCGCCAGAGCGCCGACTATCTCGCCCATTTCTTCTCCGCCGGCACGGATGAGCTCACCGATCCGCTGTTCTCGCACCGTCCGCGCTTCCGTTCGACCGCGGCGGCGAAGCTGTTCTATTCCCCGGCATTGAAAGATGCGCTCGGCACCTATGACGCGGCGGCTGATCTCACCGCGCAACTGCCCGAAGAATTCGGCCGCTGGCACCCGCTCAACCAGGCGCAATATCTCGAAACCCGCTTCCTGCTGCCGGGTTACATCCTGTCGAGCCAGGGCGACCGGGTGATGATGGCGCATGGCGTGGAAGGCCGGTTTCCGTTTCTCGATCATCGCGTCGTCACCTTCGCCGCCGGACTTCATCCGAACCTGAAACTGCGCGGCCTGAAAGAGAAATTCATCCTCAAGGAAGCGGCGCGCGGCCTGGTGCCGGATGCGGTCGTGGACCGCCCCAAGCAGCCCTATCGCGCGCCTGACAGCCAGGCGTTCTCCGTTCCCGCCGCCCGGCCCGTGGTGGATGCGGCGTTCTCGGGCGATGCGCTTGCCGGGGCCGGCCTGTTCAATGCGGGGATGGTGGAGAAGCTGAAATGCAAGGCGCTTAACGGAAGGGCAACCAGCTTCAAGGATAATACGGCCTTCATGGGCGTTCTCTCGACGCAGCTGTGGCACCGGACCTTTGCCGCAAGCCAGCAGCCGCGCCGGACGGAAACAGGGTGAGGACCAGGCGCATGTCTGATGCTGTGCAAAAGAAGATCCGCGACTTTATCGTCGAGAACTTCCTGTTCGGCGACGATAGCCAGCCTCTGCCCGGCGATCTGTCGCTGATGGAAAACGATCTGGTCGATTCCACCGGCATCCTCGAACTGGTCGGCTTTCTCGAAGAAAGCTTCGGGCTGAAGGTCGCCGATGCGGACATCGTGCCGGCCAACCTTGATTCCATCGACCGGATTGCCGCCTTCATTGAACGCAAGAAGGCGGCCTGAAAGCGCGGCGATGCGTATTGAAAGCCACCTCCGCGAAAGCTGCCGGCACCATGCCGGCAAGACCGCCATCGTCGACGGCGCGCGGCGGGTAAGCTACGCGGAACTTTGCCACGCCTCCGATGGCCTTGCCGCATGGTTCGCCGAAAATGGTGTCGGCAGGGGCGATCGCGTCGTTGTGTTCGCCGGCAATGGCTGGCAGACCGCCGTCGCATTCTATGCCGTGTGGAAGGCGGGCGCCGTGGCCTGCCCGGTCAATCCGTCTACCAGGGCGAAGCGCCTCGCCTTCATCATCGCGGATTGTTCGCCCGCGGCCATCGTCGCCGACGCCAGGGGCGCGGCCACGGTCGCGGATGCGCTTGCCATCAACCCGCAAGCGCGCCCGGCGGTGGTCCTGACCCGCCCGCATCCGGCGCTGCCGGCAGCCGCCGATTTCGCGCAATGCCTGGAGACCGGGCCGTTTTCCGCCGACCCGGCGCTTTGCGACGAGGATCTCGCCACCATCATCTACACGTCGGGGTCCACGGGCGATCCCAAGGGCGTGATGATGGGGCACGACAATATCGATGCGGCGACCGCCTCCATCGTCTCCTATCTCGGCAATGGCGAAGCCGATGTCATCCTCAGCGTGCTGCCGCTGTCGTTTGGGTACGGGCTAACGCAACTGATCACCGCCGTGCGCGTCGGCGCCACGCTGGTGCTGGAGAAATCCTTCGCCTATCCGGCCGCCGTGCTGGAGCGCCTGCGCGAAGAGCGCGTCACCGGTTTTCCGATGGTGCCTTCCATGGTTGCCCTGCTGCTGCGCATGGAAGAGCTGGACCCGGCCCTGTTTGCGGGCCTGCGCTACATCACCAGCGCAGCCGCTCCCCTGCCAGTCGCTCATATCCGCAGGCTGCGCGCGCTGCTTCCTGGCGTGCAGCTATATTCCATGTACGGCCAGACCGAATGTGTGCGGGCGACGTGGCTGCCGCCGGGCGACATCGACCTGCGCCCGGCCTCCGCCGGTATCGCCATTCCGGGAACCGCCATCCAAGTCGTCGACGAGACCGGTCATGAGGTTGCGTCCGGTACTGTCGGGGAACTGGTCGTTTCGGGGCCGCACATCATGCGTGGCTACTGGAACGATGCCGATGCGACGGCGCAAGCCCTGCGTCCCGATCCGCTGACGGGAGCCCGGCGCCTCCATACCGGCGACCTGTTCTTTGCCGACGGCAACGGCTACGTCACTTTCGTCTCGCGCCGGGACGACATCATCAAGACGGGCGGTTTCAAGGTCGCGCCGCGCGAGGTGGAATCCGCCCTCTACGATCTGGAGGGCGTGGTCGAGGCGCTGGTCGTCGGCATGCCGGACCCGGTGCTGGGCGAGACGCTCAAGGCGATGATCGTCACGTCGGCCGATACGCTGACCGCCGAAGACGTCCTGCGTCATTGCGCCCGCATGCTGAACGATTTCATGGTGCCGCGGCAGGTCGAGTTCTGTGAGGCGCTGCCAAAGACCGGTAGCGGCAAGCTCAGCCGCCGCCTTGCATCGGGTGGAGGCACCACGCCATGAGCGAAACGAGCACACAGGCTCCGGCCTTCACTCTTGCGGCTCTTTCCGTCGACGCCGGGGCCGAGACCAACCGCATCGCCGCGCGCATGCGCGACATCCTGCGCGGCGATCTGCGCAAGCGCGGCTTCGTCATCGGCATTTCCGGTGGCATCGATTCCGCCGTCTGCGCCGCCCTGGCGGTGCGTGCCGTCGGTTCCGGACGCGTTTTCGGCCTGCTGATGCCGGAACACGATTCCGATCCCGAAAGCCGCCGGCTCGGCGAGGCCGTGGCTGAAACCTTCGGCATCGAACACGCGGTCGAGGATATCGGCCCGGCGCTGGATGCGATGGGCTGCTATCGCCGCCGAGACGACGCCATCCGCCAGGTCGTGCCGGACTATGGCGCGGGCTGGTCGAGCAAGATCGTCTTCGACAACGCGCTGACGGCGGGCGGCTACAACATCTCGTCGCTGGTGGTGCGCGCGCCCGATGGCGCCATGCGCAAGCTGCGCCTGCCGGCGGACGCCTATCTCGGCATTGTCGCCGCCACCAACATGAAGCAGCGCACGCGCAAGCAGCTTGAATATTACCACGCCGACCGGCTGAACTTCGCCGTCATCGGCACGCCCAACCGGCTGGAATACGATCAGGGCTTCTTCGTCAAGAACGGCGACGGCGCCGCCGACATCAAGCCGATCGCCCATCTCTACAAGTCGCAGGTCTATGAACTTGCCGCCCATCTCGGCGTGCCCGAAAAGATACGCAAGCGCCCGCCGACCACCGACACCTATTCGCTGCCGCAGACGCAGGAAGAGTTCTATTTCGCGCTGCCCTACGCCAAGATGGACGCCTGCCTCTACGCTCTCGACAACGGCGTTCCCGCCGCCGAGGCCGGCGCCGCCATCGGTCTCAGCGAAGCGCAGGTCGAGGCCGAGTGGAGCGACATTGCGGCGAAGCGTAAGGTCGCCCGCTATCTCCACATGCCGCCGGTGCTTGCAGGCCAAGCCGATTGACCAAGGCTTATTGCGTTCTCGTTGCAGCGTCTAGCGGCTGTCGAGTGAACGACGGCAATTGCGTGTAGACAGGAAAGAACTCATTTGACGGGGTGAGAAGTCCAACTGGGCCGCCAGTCCGGTATGCGCCCTCATCTCGGACGTTCGAGGCTTTGCGACGGCTGCTCGAAACCAGACAATATCGAAGCGCAGCAGATCGGCGCTTGTCGGCGACGTGAGAATTTGCTCCCTGTCCGCCGGCACCAGACTTCTGCTTCGGCAGAAGGGAGCCGACGTGCTAGTTACCCTGCCGATTGTACCTGGCGTGACTAATTCGTTATCGCCGGAAACGAGGCGTCCAACTCTCGACGAGGCTGTCTTCATCGTCCTCGCCGTCCTCGTCATCGTCATACTGGCCGATGCTGTTCGAAGACAGGACTGTCAGGACCTTTCCGTAGCGCCCCAGGCCGACGGATTCCTCTGATATTGCGGCGCGGGTCGTGCCGCCGAGCCAGTCCCGCACATCGGTTTCGTCGCTCATTCGATCTCCGGTGGCAATGCGTTCGGGGTCCGCTGCGAGCGTTGCCGTCGCGGTGCCCGTCGGCAGCGGCGTACCTTTGCGAATCCAGTCCAGTTTCGGCAGCGCCTTCATGGCATCCGACATGAAGCAGTAATCGATGATGCCGCCGGTGCTGACAATGATGGCAACGGCGGCGTCGGACAGCTCAGCGAACCGAATGGCCGTCGCCGTGCGCGAGGTTACGCACAACTCGGCCATCTGGTCGATCGCATCCAGGCCGGGATCGAAACGGTCCATCGCCTTGCGAAAGGGCGTTTCCGGCATCAGCAGCCCGGCAGCGAAGTGATCAGCCTCCAGCTCATAGGGGTCGTTGGTCACGAACCCGGCGCGCGAGACATGCACGCCGTCCTTAATGACCTGGTCGATATGGCCCGGCAGGAAATAATGGCCAAGTTCATGGCTGACGCTGAAGCGTTGAAAGCCGGCGCTGGGAATATGAGTAGCAAAGACGATGCCGAAATCATTGCCGTGCCGCAGCAGCATCCCGGATACGCCCTCATGTTCCGCGGGCTTGCCCTGGACCACGATGTCACGGCTCTCCGCGATCGCGAAAGGATCGACCGGCAGCGTCGAAATGCCTTCATCCCGGAGGAACGCTTCCGCGGTCTGCCGGGCGAGTTTCAGGCTGAATATCCGGCTCACGGGTCCTTGTCCTTCTTCGCGTTGCGCTTGGCGAGCATCTCCAGAAAGTCCTTGGCGATCTCGCGGTCGCTCCCGGTCAGCTTGCCGATGTCGCGGAAAAGAGGATCCCCCGCCTGCGCCAGTTCCGGGCTGTCCACGCGTCCCAGCAGATAGTCCGTGGTAATCTCCAGCGCATTGGCGAGTCGCCGCAGCGAATCAAAGGACGGCTTACGGCCGGTCTCGAAATGGGCGATGGAGCTGGCCGGCATGCCGGCGCGCGCGCCAAGCTGCTCCTGGCTGTAACCCCTTAATTCACGGGCACTTTTCAACCTTTTGCGGAAGATATCGCTGGGGCTTTCACTATCGGTCATGTCTTCTCCGTCATGATAAACTTGACGCCTGTTTATCGGCACCCTATTTTTATAGACATGTATCTCATGTCTTTTCCGACATGGGCAAGCTAAATCCCGGCGACCCCCGCCACTCCAGAAGGAACTTAAAGATATGTCCGGACCGGACCCTTTTCACAAAACTGACGCCCTCGATGAGGTGCTTCTCGATGTGGCGGCGCTGATCGAACTCAGCTCGCACGACCGCAAGGTCGCCGAAAACCGCTACCGCCGCCTCAAGACCCATCTTGAGCGTCGCGGCAGCTCCCTCGCGCCGTATCTGATCGACGGTGTCAGCCTGATCTACGCGCAGGGCTCGATCGCCACGAGCACGACCATCCTCAGCGGGACGGATGACGACCGCTTCGACGTTGACGCCATCGTCGAGATCGACGTGCCCGCCGACTGGGACAACAGCCGGGCGCTCGACATCCTGGAAGAGTCGTTGCAGGGATTTCCGGGCGTCAACAAGATCGTGCGCTTCACCCGCTGCGTACAGCTCCAGTTTCCGTTCATGCACATGGACGTCACGATTCTCGACCGGCGGCAGCGCATCGCCGTGGAGAGGGCCGGCGAAATCTTCCATGCGCCCGACACCGGTCCTGCGTTGCGGGTGCCGTCCAACCCGTGGGGGTTCACCAACTGGTTCCGGGGTCAGGTCGGCGTCGGTCAGGAACTCTTCGCGGAAGCCCTGCGGCGCCACCGCGGCGCGGTTTCCAAAAATCGCCTGCACTATCTCGACGAGCAGGAGCGGCTGGTTGTCGCCAAGGCCGAGCAGCACGAGTTGCCGCCCATCATCCCCAGCGCGATCGATGCGCAGGAGGCCGTCGCGCTCAAGCTGCTGAAGCGGTACCTCAACCTTCACTACGAGGATTTGCCCCTGTCGCGGCCGCCTTCCATCTACCTGACCAAGCGCGCCGGCTGCGTGGGGTACATCCCGCTCGGCCTCACCGCGCAGCTCTATGCCCTGGCCGACAGTACGGCGAAGATCATGCGTCAGCATCTTGCGGACGACACCCGCCCGCGCGAAGAAAACCCCTCCTATCCGCCGGACCGTATCAATGACCGCTGGCCGCGGCCCGATGCCGCCGGCCTTGCCGACATGAAGGCGCTGGCCGAAGCGCTGGAGCACCTTGCGGCACGGCTGGAATTCATGGCGAGGGCATCGCTGACCGATATCGCCAACACGATCGACGAGTTGTTCGGCGAGCGGATCGGCAGGGAACAGCGCGCCATCCTGATGGAGCGCTACGACCGCCGGGACTGGGCGGCACCGGTGCTTTCCGCGGCGCGCACCGGCGGCATCTATGCCCCGGCCGTCGTTGCCGCGCCGGAGCGTTTGCGTGAGGTGCCGCGGCACAATTTCCATCCCTTCATTCTCGGCGCGCCGGCGGACGGCCCGGATGAAGACTGACGGCGCGCGCTCGCCCGACGCCCAGCTCAAGGCGATGGCCGCCCAGTGGCCGGACTTCCAGGGCCGGAGACTGGGGGACGGCACATTGGCATGGCGGGGGCCGCTGCGGCCCAAAGCCGGGCTGTATGAAGTGTTCCTCTTCTGGAAGCCGGGCGCGATGACGCTGCCCTATGTCATGGTCATCGATCCGCCGCTGGAGCCGCGGCCGGGCAGCACCTTCGCCGAAATCCCGCACCTGATCTACGACGCGAACGATCCCCCCAGCTCCGGCCTGTGCTTGTTCGACCCCGAGGGCGGCGAGTGGTCCGCCGCGCGCCTGATCGCGGAGACGACTATCCACTGGACCGCCGAATGGCTCGCCTATTACGAGCTGTGGCACCTGACGGGCGAATGGCTCGCGCCCGGCGTCGGCTACGAAAGTGTGGCGCGCATGCACGCGGCGGATGCGCAGATCATCCGAGAGGTGAAGGCCGATGTTCACTGACCGCCGTGCCAACAGCCTGCCGACCCGCCGCGCGCGCCAGCCCTGGCCGTCGGACAGGCCATTCAGAATCCTCTCGCTAGACGGCGGCGGGATCAGGGGCATCTACACCGCCGAAATCCTGCGGCGTTGCGAAGAGAATTTCTGCGGCGGCGCGCCGCTGGCGCAGTATTTCGACATGATCGCCGGCACATCGACCGGCGGCATCATCGCCCTTGGCCTCGGGCTGGGCATTCCCACCCCCGAAATCACAGGCTTCTATCGCGAGGATGGACGGAAGATATTTCCGCCGCTGCCGGATGGATGGATCGGCCGGGTCCGCCGGTTCCTGCGATCCCTCAACGGGCCGAAGCTGGTTCACGAAGAGCTGGAAGAGGCCCTGAAGCGCCGATTCACCGACCACCTTCTCGGCGACTCAATGACCCGGCTGGTCATTCCGGCCTTCATGATGCCGAAGACGGAAATCGCCGTTTTCAAGACCGACCATCACAAGGACTTCAGGAACGACCACGCGACCCCTATGTGGAAGGTGGCGCGGGCGACCTCGGCAGCGCCGACCTATCTCAAGGGGCTTGAGCACGAAGAAAGCGGCCGGATTTTCATCGACGGCGGCATATGGGCCAACAATCCGGTCATGGTCGCGCTCGTAGATGCCGTCACCGCCTACGATATCGGTTTCGACCAGGTGAAGATTATCAGTATCGGCACAGGCAATGCGCCCTTCGCCCTGCGCAAACCCGACGTGTTCCGGGGGCTGATCGCGTGGCGGGAGGCGATCAAGGCGGCGATGTTCCTGACCACCGACAACGCGACCGCCCAGGCGAAGTTGTTGCTCGGGCCTGACCGTTGCCTGCGTATCGAGCCCGACGAAGCCGATTCGGCGATCGAGATGGACGACTATGACGAAGCGTTTACGCGCCTGCCGGACCGAGCAGCGGAGCATTTTGAGAGCAGGCGCACGGAGATTGCCTCGTTCTTCGGGGAAAAGGTGTTGCCGCGGGAAAGGCATTTTTCCCGAAGTAGCTTGTCCGGGCTAAAGTGAAAAACGCATATGAACTGGTGCAGCGCCTCGCCGATCGTGTTCAGCAAAACGCTGATTGGAGAAGGCCTTCCTGATTGATCTGAAGGGGGGCAACGAACGCCATACTCGCGACGGAAGCGGGAGTCCGAGTGTCCGGTTCGCGCAGCCCTATCTCCAAGAGCCGACTGTCTGGAGTCGGCCCCGTTTTGGTCATTCGGCCGTGCGGGAAGAATCCTCCAAATGAAAGCAATTCGGCCAGCTTGCCGATTCGAGCTGTTTTGGGGAGCCAGGTTGTCTACACGTGCAACGCCTACGCATCCATCTCGGACGCAGCCCAATCCCGCTCTTTGAGAGATGGCATTCCTGGTGCGGCGCGGACTTCCACGATCAACCCGTATATGTGGAACGGCCCGCGGTGCAAGTGTGCTCTTCAGTCGATTTCACCACATCAGGACGGTGCGGTCATATGTCCGGCCTGTTTGCGCGATCATCGACCGCTGGCCTCGATGAAGTCCGCGAAGCAGGTGGCTGGATCAAGGGGGCGCGCTTTTTGCGCGTCACGGGTTTCGGCCTGGCCTGTTTCAGGATTTCGTCCCGTGGTTCATCGTCTGCATTGCACCTTGCATCTGCCAGCGGTTACCGGTCAGATTACATTGACGGTCGTGCCCCTACGCTGGAACAGGGGCCTCCTTCATCTCCATGGGATTGCGATATATCCCACCTCTGTTCAACAATGCCCATATCATCCGGGCGATTTTATTGGCGAGCGCAACGGCCACGACCTTGAACGGACGTCGGGCCAGCATATCCTTCAGCCACGGCCATGCTCTATCGTGATATCGGACATGACGTAGAACCGCCGACGCACCGCTGGTCAGCAATGACCGTAGCTCCGGATTCCCCATCTTCGATATTCGACCCAACCGCTCCTTGCCACCGCTGGAATGCGCTTTTGGCGTCAGGCCAATCCAGGCAGCAAAATGCCGTGCTGATTTGAAGCCAGCAGGATCCGGGACGAATGCCTTGACGGCCATTGCGATGATGGCCCCGACACCAGGGATCGTCGTAAGGCGCCGCATGTCTTCGTCCTTCCGGGCCTGAATGACGATTTCCCGTTCGAGCTTGTCGATCCGTGCGGCGAGCATTTCGATCTGCTCAACGATTTCGGTGAGGGCGAAGCGTGCCGCCGGAGGCAGGCGCACGTCATCCTCATCCCGTACGATGACCGCCAATGACTTGACGTTGGCGATGCCGGTTGGGGCGATGATTCCCAATTCGCCCATGTGAGATCGCAGAGCGTTGATCGCCTGCGTTCTCTGACGCACCAGCAGAGCGCGTGTCTTCAACACCATCACAGCTGCCTGCTGTTGGCGGGTCTTCACCGGTACGAACCGCATAGTCTTACGGGTCACAGCCTCGGCGATGGCTTCAGCATCTGCCGCATCGGTCTTGCCACGTTTGACAAAGGGTTTCACGTATTGTGGCGGCAGCAGCCTGACATCATGCCCGATAGCCGCAATCTCTCGAGCCCAATAATGCGCACTGGCGCAGGCTTCCATTCCGACGAGGCAGGGCGGCAGTTTCGCGAAGAAGCGCAGCACCTCAGCGCGACGTAGTTTTCGATTGAAGAGCGGCGCGCCTTCAACGTCGGCGCCATGAACCTGAAAAACCTGTTTGGCCAGGTCCAGCCCGATAGTGGTAACATCCGTCATGGAACGGTCCCTCCTTGTGGCGTTTGCAACAACGACCACGTTCTTAGCACTTCGATGCTGTCGGAGCGGGCCGTTCCACCTCATCAAGGGTCCGCTCGCAAGCGGCGGCCGCTTGGCTTTGGCCTGTGCGGTGATCGCGTCCGCTATGCCGCACACTGACGGAGCCATCAAGAGCGGGATTGGCCCGCTCCAACGATGGAGCCCTCAGATGCAGCACGATCTTTCCCTCGCCCAGAAACACGCCTGGAACCTCGCCCGCACCCTCATGACCCCGATCGTCCTCTTCATGTCCGACGACGAATACGGCGTCCTTCCTGCCGACGAAGTCGAAGACGCCGAGATCGTCATCCTCTTCGAATTCGACCCCTACACCGGCGGTCACTCGGTCCACTAACAGATCAATCCTTTCATCCCTGGCGGCGGCGCTTAGCGCCGCCTTTCCGCTGCGCGGATACCCCGACCGTGGTCCGTCCCGGGCGAGGTCCGGGCGGAGCCGGCAGCACCGGCAACGGCTTCGCCGTCCTCCTCTTCGTTCCGGCCCTTCGCCACCCCGCCGCGCTGCGCGCACTGGGGCCCCGGCTCGGGTGCCGCTCCTGCCTGAAGCCCCGCCATTGGCGGACCTCGTGACGGACCGCGATCGGCGCGGTCCTGAAAATCAGGAGGTCTGAAAATGAAAAGGAAAGAGAAGAGCCCGCGTTTCGATATCTATGCGCGGATCACCGAGACGATTGTCGCCGATCTGGAAAATGGTGTCCGGCCCTGGATGAAGCCTTGGAGCACAAGCGGGCTCGAAGGCCGGATCACGAGACCGCTCCGGCACACTGGCGAACCGTATACAGGAATCAACGTGCTACTCCTCTGGTCGGAGAGTATAGCCCGCGGCTTCGAAGCACCGCTCTGGATGACCTATCGGCAGGCCGGGCAGATCGGGGCACAGGTGCGCAAGGGCGAAACCGGTGCGACCGTGGTCTATGCCAGCCGCTTCACCAAGACAGAAACGGATTCCCGAGGCGACGAGGTCGAGCGGGACATCCCGTTTCTCAAGACCTACACCGTCTTCAATTGCGATCAGATCGATGGGCTGCCGGATCAGTATTATCACCGGCCGGACCGGATCATCGACCCGGTGTCGCGGATCGAGCATGCCGACCGCTTCTTCGAAAACACCGGTGCGGTGATCCGCCATGGCGGGTCGAAGGCCTACTTCGCCTCCGCCAGCGACCACATCCAGATGCCGCCATTCGAGAGCTTCCGGGATGCGGAATCCTACGTCGCCGTTCTCAGCCATGAGGCCACCCACTGGACGGCGCCAGCACACCGCGTCGGACGCGATCTCTCCCGCTATCACAAGGATCGCTCCGAACGAGCCCGCGAAGAACTCATTGCCGAGCTTGGGAGCTGCTTCCTGTGCGCCGATCTCGGCATCGTGCCGGAACTCGAACCCCGGCCGGATCACGCCAGCTACCTGCACTCGTGGTTACATGTGCTCAAAGACGACAAGCGGGCAATTTTTCAGGCAGCGGCCGGTCGTGTCCGTCAAGGTGGTGTAAATTCCCGGATGGCCTGAGGTCATGATCAGGCGGCTTTCGTGGTAATGCTGAGAATGGGGTCGATCTCCTCCTTG